>SMEQ01000164.1_pt1 | contig 21224 bp, 18 predicted proteins | sample 2456281 | NCBI WGS metagenome assembly SMEQ01 (sample SAMN10132596, study PRJNA489261) | soil metagenome | isolation source: day1 antibiotic-loamy sand soil ammended with raw manure from dairy cow... | place: USA | collected 2015-04-01
TTTCCAATTTTTTCAAAGAACTTTTTTGATCATTTCTCACAATTACTCGAAATCGTTATTTCGGTAAAACATGAAAACAATTATGAGATTTAACTCACTGTGTATTTTAAAAAGAATCTCGTTTGATTCGGGGTGCAAAGATACGGACTTTATTTGAATAAACAAGTGATTGTTGAAAAAAGATTTTTTATTTTTTTAGAGCATTATTTAACTCCTAAATAAAGATCTTTTTCATCCACTTATTGCATTCTAATTTCAAGGTTCGTTGTGCTCGTTTGCGGGGACAAAGGTACAGTGTTTATTCTGTTTAGCAAGCTATTTTCAGTTTTATTTTCAATTAATTTTTAATCTTTCTTTAAAGCACTGAAAATCAAATAGAACTTTAACAAGGTTTACTGGAAATAGATGAAAAACAAACTCTAGAATTAGCAAACAAGCCAGAAGTAAAAGATTCTGGCTTGTTTTAAATGTTGTATCTATATAAAGTGTCTACTTGTTGAAGAACAATTTGGAATTCCAGCCATCCGCTTGCTTTTCATTAATCAAATTTAATTTCAGCAAGTATTTAACAACATCTGCAAAAGCATCCTGATACGATTCCCCTTTGTAATTCCAATCCACTTCCGCCAGCCAAGACTTCGTTTGTGCGATTGGCAGGTTGTATCTCCAACTAATCGAATTCGCAGTTTCAGGATTTACCTTTACTTCTTCAGCTATTTTATTAATAACAGCACACATCTGATTTAATACTGTTACATGTTTATCGTAAACTTCATTTCGAACTGCAATTACGAAACAAGGCCAAGGCGTAACGACCTCATCGATGTATCTACACTTCTTTTGTTGACAAAAAGGATATGTAGTATACTTTTCCCATAGGAAAGCTTGAGCTTGATTGTTTTGCAAAGCCCACAAACCACCGTAAACATCTCCTATAACATTAAACTTCAGTTTGGAAATATCCCATCCTTCTTGATCAGCCTTTACATATGCCATTAGTTGAGAACCGGAACCTTCACGGGAGATCGCAAAAGTTTGATTTTCTAGTTGACTTACTTTTTGAATGTCTGATTTATAAGGAACGTGAATTCCCCAATGTAATGGTGACGTTACATATACTTGTAGAATTTTCACATCCAATCCTTCTAACACTGCTTTTGTAATGCCTTCCGTAAGAAGAACTGCAATATCGATCGAACCGTTTTCTAATCCACGAATCATTTGACCTGTTCCACCGCTCATATCACTCCAATGCATGTCGAGACCGATTTGTTTCAAACGACCTTCTTCAATGGCTAATCGCCATGGGTAATTAAAGTGTTCAGGAACTCCTCCTATATTAAGTCCAATCATGTCTTTTGTTTTATACTATATCTGTATACTTAGAATCAATCTTATTTGCCAGTAAACTGAATATCGTACAGTCTTCTGTAATATCCATCTTGTTCTAATAAATCGTTGTGTGTTCCCATTTCAACAATTTCTCCACGCTCTAGTACTATGATGTTATCTGCCTTTTGAATTGTAGATAAACGGTGTGCAATAACGATTGATGTTCTTCCCTTGGTCAATTTTTCAGTTGCGTGCTGAATCAAGGTTTCTGTTTCGTTATCAACGCTGGAAGTTGCTTCATCTAATATTAAGATGTGCGGATTATAAACATACGCACGAATAAAAGCCAATAATTGTCGTTGACCTACAGATAAAACTCCACCTCGCTCACCGACTTCATAATCGTATCCGCCAGGCAAACGTTGAATGAAATCATGTGCTCCGACAGCTTTCGATGCAATAATCACTTCTTCTCTTGTAATATCTGGATCACCTAAGGTAATGTTATTTAAAATAGTACCTGAGAATAAGAATACATCTTGTAAAACGATTGCAATGTTTTTTCGCAGGTAATGCAATTCTAAATCCTGAATATCGGTGTCACCCAATAAGATTTGCCCTTTTTGGTATTCGTAGAAACGACCAAGCAAATTGACAATCGAAGTTTTACCAGCACCTGTCGCACCAACAAAAGCAACCATCTTGCCTTTCTCTATGGATAAATTCAAGTTTTTTAAAACCCAATCTTCATCTATGTATGCAAAACTGACATCTTTAAAGTGAATTGACTGGTTAAAATCGATTGATGAAATTTTACCTTCTGTTTGAACATCTTGATTCATATCCAAAATTTCAAAAACTCGTTCCGCGCGAACAACACCGCGTTGAAGGATGTTGAATTTATCCGCTAATTGACGAATTGGGCGGAAAAGCATGTTGATCCACAAGGTAAATTCAAAAATCTCTTTGTACATCCGTCCAGGATCTGGTTGATTGTCACCCAAAAATTGGAAACCTCCCCAAACCAACATCAATGCAATCGATAGCGAAGATAGAATTTCAACTACAGGAAAGAAAATCGAAAAGGCCCAGACCGCATTAATTTGTGCTTGCTTGTGTCCGTGGTTGATTTCTTTGAAAGCAGCATATTCCTTTTTCTCGCGGTTAAACAACTGAACAATGGACATTCCCGTGATGTGTTCCTGTACAAATGTATTCAACCTAGTCACTTGCAAACGCTCTTGCTGAAACGCTCGTCGCATCGCTTTTGCGAAAATCTTTGTCGCAACCAATAGCAACGGAATCGGAATTAAAGTCAAAAGTGCCAAATGCCAATTGGTAAAGAACATCAAGGAAATGACTACAATCAACATCAATAAATCACCCAAAATATCAATCAATCCAGAGGAGAACACTTCTGAAATTGCCTCAATGTCAGAAACCAAACGAGTGACTAAATTTCCAATCGGCGTTTTGTCAAAATATTTCATTCGGAACTTGACGATGTGCTTAAAAAGACGTTTTCGAATGTCTCGAATTACCGACTGAGCTAGCAGGTTGCTAAAATAAGCGTTCATGAACTGAAACAATCCTTCAAAAAGCAACAACACCAATAAAAAGATGGTCCAATTTAATAATGCACCTCCATTTTGAGAATCGATGATGAAGTCATTCACCATGTTCCCGATAATCATTGGGCGCAACGGTGTTAAGGCTGATAAGGCCAATGTGCAAAGCAGCGAAAAGATTAGAATCTTTCGATACGATTTCACAAAGAAAATCAGCCTTTTAAATACTTTTAAATCTAACTTTGTTTGACTAGCCATCTATTTAATTACATATCAAACATGTGTTTTTCAGCATGGTAGGAAGAACGAACCAACGGACCACTTTCTACGTATTTGAAACCCATCTTTAAACCTATTTCTTTGTACTCTGCAAAACGCTCAGGCGTAACAAATTCAGCAACGGGTAAATGTTTTGGTGTTGGTTGAAGGTATTGACCTAAAGTTATAACATCCACATTCACACTTCTCAAATCTTGCATGGTTTCCAAAACCTCTTCATATGTTTCACCCAAACCGAGCATAACACCTGATTTTGTTCGCATTCCTCCCTTTTTCAAACGGAAAAGAACCTCTAAACTTCTGTCGTATCTCGCTTGAATTCGAACTTGTTTTGTCAGTCTACGAACAGTTTCCAAATTATGCGAAACAATTTCTGGAGCAACATCAATGATGTTTTGTAGATTTTCCCATTTTCCTGCGAAATCAGGGATCAAGGTTTCCATCGTTGTTTCTGGCGATTGATTGCGAACCGCGCGAACCGTTTGAGCCCAAATTTCAGAACCACCATCTTTCAAATCATCGCGGTCTACCGAAGTAATCACGCAATGTTTTACGCCCATCGTTTTCACGGAGTGTGCAATTTTGCCTGGCTCGTAAAGATCTACTTCCAACGGTCGACCAGTTTGAACAGCACAGAAACCACAACTTCTTGTACAAATATTTCCAAGAATCATGAATGTTGCAGTGCCTTCGCCCCAACATTCACCCATGTTTGGACAACTACCACTTTCGCAAATGGTATGTAATTTATGTTCGTCAACGATTGCTCGTACTTTTCGATATTCTTCTCCAGTCGGTAATTTAACTCGTAACCACTTTGGTTTTTTTATTCTAATTCGTTCGTTTCCAGTTTCGAGAATTTCGCTCATTTCTATTTCAATTTAAAAAAGTCGGTGCCAAATGGTTGACTTTTATGAATTAATAAATCTTTGATTCTGATTGTTGTGAAAATTAATAATTAAGTCCTTTACATCGAATCAAAAATCCGTATTTTTACACCAATCAATCCTTGGAGTTTAATCAGCAAAGTTACGCTTTATTTGACAATCCAAGTTTGGTTTTAAAGTCAAACATTGAATTATAACATAAAAATATCAAATACATGGCAACTTCAAAAGTAAGTTATTTAGGAAATCTAAGAACCTCTTGCACGCACCTTGCGTCGGGAACAACCATCTTCACCGATGCACCAGTTGATAACCACGGAAAAGGCGAGGCATTTTCTCCGACCGATTTGATGGCAACTTCGTATGCAACCTGCATGATTACCATCATGGGAATTTATTGCAACTCGCACAACATCGAGCTAAAACATGCGGAAGCTGAAGTTACCAAAATTATGGGCGAAGGTCCAAGAAGAATTGCGGAGATTCGAATTGATTTGGATTTAAGTCAAAACAATTGGACGGAAGTGGAAGCGAAAAAAGTGCTTGCTGCTGGAAGAGCTTGTCCGGTTGCTCAAACATTGGGTGATAATGTGAAAATGGTATTTGATATTAAAATGCCGTAAGCGATCATTGTCGAGTTTACTTTTTCGCAAACTTATCTGATTTCTTCGGAACTGGATCGTGACCGTTTCCGCCCCATGGGTGACAGGATGAAATACGCTTGATACCCAAATACGTTCCTTTAAAAATTCCCCATTCTTCGATTGCTTCGATGGTATATTGCGAACACGTTGGTGTATAGCGACATACTGCCGGAAACAAGGGGCTAATAATCCACTGGTAAATTCTCACCATGAAAATAAAAGGAAATCGAATGATTTTTTTTAGCGTGTTCACAGTACAAAATTAATACAATTGACATGAAATGTGTAACATTTTGATACAATTACGTTAGAATCAATAGTAGAATGTTTGAAACAATTTTTAAATTATATTCAATGTTTCATAAATTTTCTTAATTTTCGATTCTAAACAGACATAAAACTCAAAATTCATGCGATTCTTCTTCTTACTTGCGCTCCTAGTTACCTTTCCAGCATGTTCTCAAATTACCAGTTGGGATGATGAAATGGTTGAAGTCATTAAACCAGATCAATCGGGAATTTTGATGAATGCCAAACCTTTGTTTGATTTATCTTGGAATACACTTCCACAACCTAATTTTTGGAAAGAAATCATGTTATTGTCTCCAGATTCTTGTTTGATAAACGTTGCTTCTTCCCGAGTTGTGTTGGCGAAAATGTCGAACAAAGAATGGGGAAGGCAAAGTGAATTGCAAAAATCACTTTTCAAAGACAGTGTGAAACTAGCGTATAAACTGGATGACAATGAAAAAATATTCATTACCACGGGAAAAAATGATTTCTACCGTTTCAATGATGTTTACCCAAGTATATCACGCGGAATTTTAGCTTTTGAAAGTCACGGTGTAGATCCTTGGTATGCACAAGCGATTTTATTGATTGAAAGTCCAGGACAATTAAAAAAATCTGTTGCTGGCGCATACGGTGCATTTCAATTGATGCCCTCTGTAGCAAGAGCGCAAGGTTTAACAGTTACAAAATATGTAGATGACCGCAAGGATTTTGAAAAGTCAGCTTATGGCGCTTCTCGTTTAATTAGTCGCGTTTGTATTCCTGAAGCGAAAAAAATCTTAAATGATCACCAAATTACATACAATGAATCTGATTTATGGTTCCGTCTATTCGTCCTTCACGTATATCACGCTGGTGCGATGAATGTAAAAGCGGTGGTAAACAAAATCAATCCAACAGAAGGTGGACAAGCTTTGATTACGACCATGTGGCAAACAAGCGCTGCGTCTTTTGGAAATTCTTCTCAGAATTACACGCAATTGGCATTGGCTTCTCAAATCATTTTGCATGATATGACCAAGAAGCACAGTGTGAAGTTATTTGATTGTGTGGATGAGTTGGTTGTCCAGTAAATGAAAACAATTCATTTCAAATATTTCATTCTTCTCACATTACTATCTCATTCTGTATTTACAACCGGTCAAGTGGAACACATCACCTTGATTATTGATACATTAATTACAAATAACAATCGATTTTACATAGCGCAAACTGAAGCGAATTTCCCTGCTTTTCCGTTGGAAGTAGAAAGAGAGAGAATGTCACTAGATTCGGTAAACCATCCTAATTTAACCTACGTTTTACCGCTTATCGATGATTCTGCTAAGATCTGGTTGTCTGTTGACAGTAAAGGTGGTTATCTTGAATTAATCAATCTTTATGCCCTTCAAATCGACACCATCAGGATTAATAAATTTGAAGTTTTGAATAATTGCATTCCAGACACGACTTTTACGACAGAAACATATTGGGATGAAACTGATGATGGCATAGCAGGTCCACCTGTAAAGGATGATTCCAAAGCCGAAGCTTCAGCAAGATAATGCAACGATCCAATAGTTGAAAATATCCTACTAATAATCAATGGAATAAATTATACTTGCTTTTTAATCGTCCAAGAAGAAGGAATCCATTACGAGCTTTCTCACGGAAGAATTCCGAAGAAGAAAAAGAATAGAAGCCAAAAAAGACCTTTTAATTACGAGGGCAAAAAGAGGATCTACTTTTCAGGCAGGGTAGTAAGGTCACAATTTAGATTTATCAGTGTACTAGAAATCAGATAATTTTAAAATATAAAAGATTATTTTATCTAGAGATAATTTTCTAAATTTGTTTCAATCCAGAAAAAAAATGGGAAAATTAATTGTTCTTTTATTCTTATTGGTAGTACTTCCAATAAATGATCTAAAGTGCCAAGTTTGGGATTTCCGTGAAGGAACTTCATACGGCTCCGATACACAGTTTGGGATTGGAATCGCATCGTTGGTTCAATTCAACCTTCCACGACCTTTGATGGGAATCAATATAAACTATAAGATTGAAGGATTTGAGGAAGACATATTCAATAAGTCGATGCTTTCTTACTTTAACTTGGGTGCTAGTTATTTTTTCAAGCAAGGGAAAGTGACGAGAAATAGCTCCTTCACTGCAACGCCGAAAGACACACTACCAGGTTTGGAAAACCTATCTGTTCCATTTACTTATTCTGAAACTATCAGTTACTTAACGTTTCAACTTGGAATGGATTATGTATTCCACGAATTACAAACGTCGGAAACTAATTTTTACATGGGTTGGGTTCTAGGATTTGACATTCCTTTTTACAGAGGAAGATATGCAGTTGAAACCTTCGATAAATCCAAGTATGAGCTATTGGTAGATGAAGATTGGCGAATAACTACAAAAGAAAATGGGGCAGGATTAATGGCCGGACTTAAAACTGGGGTTGATATTCAGATTGGGATTTTTGATCATCTCTATTTTGAAGTAACTCCAACTTGCCATCTCTCTAGTAAAAAATATCTGCTGCCAAATTTCAGTATCGGAAGTCATTTTTTTATTACTGGAAATTTTGGATATAGACGTGATTTATAATCTCGTATGATAACAAAAGCTAAAGTGTGTTTTTCTAAAACATATTCTTATTTATACTTGCACAATGCATTCGGCAATGAGGTCTGCCTTAAACCGTTCCGCAGGGAGCTTATGACATCTACATTAAATCTATGGATTATCGCTTGGTTACCACTTGGCGGATTGATAAAAAACACGAAGCAACAAATAAATTTAAAAGCTTTTTAAAACAATCTTTGTGAGTGAAATTTCCGAATCACGTTCGCTCAATCAAATATTCCTCCACAATCGAAACCGTAAATTTTCGCCCCTGTTCGGAATGACTCGCGAATATTATATTTAGCAAACTATCAAAAGCTATACTTTTAATAAATTACACTACAAGGAGAATCTCGTGTTAAAACGAGTCGATGTTATTCAATAACAAAACTCTTCAAAATCTCATCCACATATTCCAACACTTCTTCGCGACCTTTTTTGGATTCGCTGGATGTTAAGAATATTGGCGGAAGTTCTTCCCAGTTTTTTAGTAATTCTTTTTTGTATGCTGCGACATTTTGAGCTTGCTTGTTGGTGGTCAACTTATCTGCTTTGGTGAAAATGATTGCAAAAGGAAGTCCTTTTTCGCCGCACCAACCCATGAATTCTAAATCAATTTGTTGTGGTTCGATTCGTGAATCGATTAAAACAAAGATGTTCATCAACGTTTCGCGCTGCAGCAAGTATTCAGCAATGAATTTTTCCCATTGAGCTCGTGAAGTTTTAGATGCTTTTGCAAAACCATAACCTGGTAAATCGACCAAATACCATTCTTTATTGATTTCGAAGTGGTTGATTAACTGTGTTTTTCCTGGCGTAGATGAAGTTTTAGCCAGCTTTTTAACGTCTGTCAACATGTTGATTAAAGAAGACTTTCCAACGTTGGATCTTCCGATGAATGCAAACTCAGGTCTGCCATCGGTTGGAGCTAATTTATGATCCGAATTACTAACGGTGAAAGTTGCTGATTTTATCTTCATGTTTTTGTATTTATCGCAAAGGTACGCAAATTAGCGATTTTTATAAATCTTGAGGATGTTTTATTTTGGGACTGACAAGAGGAGTCGGTGATCGGTGGTCGGTGATGGGAAACTCATTGCTGGTCGCCATTCACTTGGTGGTCGGAATTCGGTGTCATTCGCTACTAATCTATAACACAATAAATGACTAGACCGTTTTTTTTGCCGACATCAATCCTAATTACCAGCTCATGTACTCATCGTTGCATGTCAGGATGCGATATCAACTTTACTTACTCGCTTTTTCTCTTTTGGAGCTGATTACGGATAAAATAACCGAACCGATCAGCACAATAGCAACCACAATCAAGGAATGAAGTGCATCGATGTCGTAGAATGGAGAAATCACCATTTTCAATCCGATGAAAACCAGGATCAACGCCAAACCGTATTGCAGTTTCGAGAACATGTAAATGAAGTTCGCCAAGATGAAAAACAAGGCACGTAATCCTAAAATGGCAAAAATGTTGGAAGTGTACAAAATGAATGGATCATCGGGTGCGATGGCGAAAATTGCTGGAACAGAATCCACTGCGAAAATCAAATCGGTAAACTCAATTACGGCGATAACCACCAACATCGGCGTTGCCATTCGCACTCCATCTTGAACCGTAAAAAACTTATCACCATCAAAATTGTCGCTTACCTTGAAAAATCGGTATATCAACCTCGCTCCTGCGCTTTTCTTAAAGTCTTTTTCTTCATCATCGTCGTGGTTGGTAAACCAAGTTTTAAAACCTGCATAGACTAAGAAGAATCCAAAAATAGTCAACACCACATTCGGTTTGTAGAATTCTTTTGCTTCGTAATCAATCGCTACTCCGTTGGCATGTTCCAAAACAAAATTCCAACCTCCGATTACCATGTCTGGCAAATAGGTCATTTTAATCAATCCGATACCGGCAAAAATAAAGATGGCTCTTAGGACTAAGGCTCCAATAATTCCCCAAAATAAAATCTTGTGTTGATTCTCTTTCGGAACTTTGAAAAACGCGAAAACCATGATGAACACAAAGAGGTTGTCAACCGACAAGGATTTTTCAATCCAATAAGCCGACTGAAATTGCGAAAACTTCTCTAACCCCACGTTTACCCCATCTTCATAGCCGAAACTAAAATAAATGACGACACTAAAAATCATGGAAAGTGCAATCCAAACAACCGACCAAATGATGGCTTCCTTGTTGCTAATCACGTGTCCTTTCTTATTGAAAATCCCTAAATCGAGCAAGAGCATGATGATTATAACGACAGCAAAACCGGCAATCAATAAAGGATGAGAAAGCATATTTTCTAAATAATAATTTTAAAACCTTTATAAAAATAACTATTAATCACACAAAAGAATCTAAAGCTGTATAAACTTAACAAGATGGTAATATTCAAGAAATCATTGTCCACACCTCTAAATTCGCAACAAACAGTCGCTTCCAACCACTTCGACTTGAAAATCAAACCGATACACTCCGACGTCAACTTGAAACTAAATCTCCATAATCAATTTCATCAAATCCACCTGTTCTTCAATGTTGAGTCGTTTCCTCAATCTCAAATTTGTTTTTCGAACAGAATTAGGTGAAATACCGAGTGTATGAGCCATTTCACTGTTTGATAAATTCAATTTAATCAAGGCCGCAAGTCGAACTTCTGCGTTGGTCAAATCTGGATATTGGGTCGAAAAATGTTCAAAAAAACCAGGATTCAATTTTTCAAAGAGCTTTTTGAAATCCATCCAATTCTCTTCGGTTAAAAGCACAAAAGATTGCAGTTTTTCTGAAAGTTTTGCAGTTTCAATTTTCAACTTGCTATCGGTGTCGCTCAATTTAATCTGCTCAATTTCCTCGCTGAGATTTTCGACCAACTGATTTTTATTAATCAAGTCCTTTAATACTTTTCGCATCTGCTCATCTGTACTTTTAAGCTCCTGCGCCATTCGCAGCTTTTCAACATTTAAAATTTCCTCCTCTCTTGTTTTTCGTTTTCTGTACTGAAAGAAAATAACAGTGAACGAAATACTCACCGAAACAATAGATATAAACAAGATGATAATAATCAACTCGTTTTGTTTCTTTTTCTCCCGAAGAAAAGCAATTTCAGCTTGTTTTTTTTCAAAGTTTAATTGAAACTCGATGTTACTAAAGTTCTCCAAGTTTAATTTTTGATCGATGGTATCTTTGTAAGCAACAATCCTCTTGTAACTTTTGAGCGCCCCTTCAAAATCCGAGATATGTTCTAAATACTTCGTATTTACTTTATAATAATAATACTTCCCTTCCAAGGTTGGGCTTTTCTCCAGCAGCAGACTGGCTCTTTCGATCCCTTCACGAGCATTTTCTGTTTGCTTTTCTATGATGTCTATTTCTGCTAGAATACATTGCGCCAGCAAAGCACTCGTCCACTGCTTTGTTTCATGACTAATCTCCAAGTCTTTCCGAACCAATTTTCGTCCATTCAGGTAATCTTTTCGAATCAGATAATGGTATCCTAAATTTCCGGAAATAATTCCAATCCATTCTTTTTTCTGATATTTCTTTGCCAACAACAGCGCTTTTTCAAAGTAAAACTTGGACGAATCCTCTTGCTGTTGATTGCGATGAATCATTGCAATGGTGTTGTAAACATTAATCTCTGAAACTGGTTGAATGTCTTTTTCTTGAATGGCCTTGAATAACCACTTTTTCGCCAAGTTCATCCTCTTAAAGTTATAATAAGAAATTCCCATGTCCTCAAAAAGCTTGGATCGGGAAATCCCCGCAGACTGTCGAGGATATAACTCTATCATCGTCAATGTCCGATTCAAATAGATGAATGCATTTTGATGCATGTTGTGCTCTTGAAAGAATTCACTCATTTTAAACGTGAGTCCGATTAATTCACGCTCATGATTCGATTTCAATACTCCTTCAGCGTAAATCAAGAAATCGGCATAGGCTTGAGTGGTCACAAAGTCTTTTTTATCTAGACTGTCAATCGCATTTAAAATGGAAGAAATGGATTTCTTTTTTTGAATCATTTCATCCAATAAATGTGTTCCATCCGTGAAACTTAACCGATTCTGCACCACTTCAGCAAGTGCTGAGCTAGTCAAGAATATCACAAGAATTACAAATAGTGTTAATTTAGTTTTCAACTCGCTTATTTTGGTTAAAATGGATGAAGGGCACACCTTACAAATGTAATCAAAGAATGCATAAAACAATATTAGAGTGACTTTTTTCTAACGAAACAAGGTAAGGCTTCCTGTTCTAAAAAAAAACGGCCATCGTTACTGACGTGTTTGAAGTCAATTGTCCACGAATAAGTTCCATCTTGAATTACTTTCCCTTGATACGTGCCATCCCATCCGATTCTGTGGTCCTTCGCAACAAAGATCATTTCACCCCAACGATTGTAGATTCTAAATTCATAATCAGAAGGGTCAAATCCGGTGATCATGACAGGGATGAAAACATTGTTAAATTCATCTCCATTCGGTGTAAAACTGTTGGTCCCATAGAAGACAGTCTGACCGTTAACGGGGACTATTAATCTGGCAGTACCTGAACAACCTTCCTGCGTGTACACTTTCAATTCAGCTAAATAGCTACCCACCTCTCCTTCCGGATATTCGTGTTTGGGGCTTTCCAAATCACTCACCTCATCGTCTCCAAAAAACCACGAATTGGAATGATTCAATGTAGAATTGTTCGTAAATGTCACCAAGGGATCATGGGAATAAGCAGGCATGGGTGAAAAACTAAAGTCCGCCACTGGATTCGGATCTACACAAATTAAATCTTCGATTAAGACCGTTACAGTACATATATCCTCCGAAGTAACTGTCAAAGACGACTCTGTGGATACCATCGTCCATGCACATTGAGCACTCAAGTCAAAAAAAGAAAGCGTAAAAATCGTGAAAACATAGAAGTAATTACTTAATATCTTGCTCATTAGTTAGTGTTTGTTTAATAATAAACCGAAAGAATGGCTGCAGGGTTGTTTGTGAGATGGGACAAATAAAGGACAAAACTAACCTTTAAAGACCCCAAAACACATATACAATTAAATAACAAACACTTAATCCGAGCCAAAACAACAACAAACAGCAAATTATCTGTAAACAAACTTCTCAAGCACAGATAAAATAGAAAAATAAAAGCAGGTTCAGAATTAATCCAGAACAGCGGAAAACAAACGATTTATCCACAAACGACAATAAGCTACCACTTTCTACCACCAAACAAAAAAGCACTAAAAGCTAATAAAATCAACGATAGATGATAATCACGCGTAACCTTTTAGTTAAAATGGCGTAAAAAGTTATCAACATAGTTATTATTGGTGGTAAAAAGTGGGGATATTCTTCCTATTTTTACCCATTATTACCGTTATGGCAGGTTTAGTAGGAGAATATGAAGTAAAGTTGGACGTCAAAGGACGTTTCTTGTTTCCATCAAGTTTGAGGAAGCAGCTTTCTCCTGCTGCCCAAGAAAATTTCATGCTCAACAAAGGTTTTGAGGATTGTTTGACACTTTACCCAATGAATGAATGGGAAAAACTAAGTGAAAAACTGTCAAAAATGAATTTGTTTAAACCAAAGAACAGAATGTTCTACCGCTTGTTCCATCAAGGAGCAAAGCAAATGTCTCTAGACAGCGCGGGAAGACTTTTGATTCCTGTGACACACATGGAGCGGGTTGGTTTAAATAAAGACGTGATGCTCATTGCCTACAACGATCGCATTGAAATTTGGGACAAAACCAAATACTTCGAATTGATTGAAGTAAACATGACGGACTTCGCTGATTTGGCGGAGGATGTAATGGGTAATTTAGGAGATGACGAATAACGAAGAAACATATCACGTACCAGTAATGCTAGCAGAATGTTTGGATGGTTTAAACATCAATCCGGACGGAATCTACGTAGACGTTACTTTTGGAGGTGGCGGACACGCCAAGGAAATCTTTAAAAGACTTTCTCCAAAAGGCAAATTAATCGTTTTTGACCAAGATCCGGATGCAGCAGCAAACGCTTGGAACGCACCAAACTTTCATTTTATTGCCTCCAATTTTTCATTCTTGAAGAATCATTTGCGCATGATGCAAATTGACAAAGTGGACGGCATCTTGGCAGACTTAGGGGTTTCATCTCATCAATTTGACGCAGGCAGTCGCGGGTTCTCTATCCGAACGGATGATGCGCTAGACATGAGAATGAATCAAAACGGCGACTTTTCTGCTATCAACGTAGTCAACGAATACGTTGAAGAAGACTTGATTAAAATATTCCGCAAATACGGCGAATTAACATCTCCGGGAAAGATTGCAGGAACCATCTGTCGAGGCAGACAGAAAAAAACAATTGAAACAACGGGAGAACTAATTGATATTCTAACTCCAATTGCCCCAAAATTTAAAGAACACAAATACTTCGCACAGGTTTTTCAAGCGATTCGCATCGAAGTCAACAATGAAATGGACGTTTTGGAAAAATTCTTGGTTCAATGTCCAGAAGTAATGAAGCCAAAAGCTCGATTGGTAGTGATGTCTTACCACTCTCTAGAAGATCGCCTCGTAAAGAACTTCATGAAGCGCGGTCACTTAGACGGCAGCATTGAAAAAGATTTTTTTGGGAACGTACTGAAACCACTCACGGAGGTAACCCGCAAGCCCATTGTTGCGAGTGACCAAGAAAACGAACGAAATTCACGTGCCAGAAGTGCCAAACTAAGAATAGCAGAACGAAACGATGAGTGAATACCGAGATAAAGAGGAGGTGGAAGAACTAGAAAAAAAGAAGTCGAAGCCACATAAATCGAAAACTGAAAAGCGTTCGAAGCCAAACCCTTTTGTCCAAATATTAAACGGCGAGTTCTTAGCAAAAGACTACATCCTCAACAATTTGAGCTACATCTTCTTCTTTATTTTCATGATGATTATGTTAGTTGCTAAAGGATATTACGGAAAACAACTCAACAACGACATCAACACCTCTCAAAAAACATTGGACGCAACAACTGCTGAATATGTGGAGGCAAAAGCAAAACTAGAAGAAGAAACACGCCGAAGTCATTTGGTAAATGCACTTGGACCCTTAGGGTTAAAAGAAACAGTGAATCCAGCAAAAGTAATTCGAGTAAAAAAAGAGAAGAAATAATGGCAACAGAAAAAAAGGACATATTATGGAGAGCGTACCTGCTGTATATCGGGTTCGTCTTTGCTATGATTGCCGTTCTTTTCAAAACCATCACCATTCAATCTCAAGGAGTCAGCAATGAATTTGAAACCCCAGTTGAGAAAATACCAACTCGGATCGTAAAAAGAACTCCGCGCTTGGGTGAAGTTTTGGACGCCAATAGAACTCCTTTCGTTACCTCCGTTTCCAAGTTCGATATTTACATGGACCCAACCGTTCCTTCACAAGAAAACTTTGACAAAAACATCACTGATTTAAGTCGTGGACTCTCAAAGCTGTTTCCCGAAATGTCTGCACGTGAATTCGAAAACCACATTCGCCAAGGACGCGCTCGAAAATCTCGTTATCTATTGATTAAAAAGAAAGTCACTAATGCCGAAAGGAGACAGATGAGCGAATTACCTCTCTTTAACTTAGGCCGTTTTAAAGGTGGATTTATTGACTCTGACGAAACCATCATCCGCAAAAGACCATTTGGCGAAATGCTCCGAAGAACAATCGGCTACTATCAGCCCGCGTCAAAAAACACTCCTGAATTACGAGTTGGAATTGAAGGAGCATACCGACAATACCTAGCTGGAGAAGCTGGAGAAGAAATTGAACAGCGCATTTCTACGGGATGGAAAAAAACTGGACAGATTGTAAAGGAAGCAGTGGAAGGTGCCGATGTAGTGACCTCTATCGACAAAGAAATTCAAGAAGTAGCACACACCGAACTATACAATCAACTGAAAACAAACAACGCAAAAAGTGGATCCGTAGTGGTAATGGATGTGAAGACTGGTTTCGTGAAAGCAATCGTAAACCTTTCCATTGCAAGTGACGGTGAATATTACGAATTGTACAACCACGCCGTTGGAACAAAAGAAGTACCTGGATCGACCTTCAAATTAGCTTCGTTGATGGCAGCCTTGGAAGATGGAAAAATAAACATGAGCGACACTGTTCAGGCACGAACGCAATATTCGTTCTACGGAATTACTTTGACCGAAGCACAAGGGCACAACTACGGCAGAATCACCATCAAGCAGGCTTTTGAAAAGTCATCGAATGTGATTTCAAAAGTGATTTTCGACGCATACAAAAGTGAACCACAAGCATTCGTCGATCGCTTGAAATCATTCCACATGAATCTGCCACTTGGCTTAGACATACAAGGCGAACCAACACCGACCCTTTACGAACCGGGTTCCAAAAACTGGTGGGCAGGATCTTTAGCGTGGATGTCTGTAGGTTACGAGGTTCAGTATACACCCATTCAAACATTGGCATTTTACAATGCCGTTGCCAACAACGGGAGATTCATGAAACCGCAATTTGTAAGTGAAATTTTAAGAGGAACAGAAGTAGTCAAAACATTCCAACCGATTGTCATCAAGGAGAAAATCTGCTCAGACAAAACCTTACACGTTCTTCAAGATGCGCTAGAAGGAGTTATGAAAGAAGGTACAGGAAGATACTTAACCTCATCTTATTTTGACGTGGCAGGAAAAACGGGAACTGCACGTGTATTAAATGACGACATGCGTTATGGCTCAAAAGGAGAAGAGCGCTATCTCGCTTCATTTGTCGGATATTTCCCTGTGAAAAACCCGATGTACTCCTGCATTGTATCCGTTACTGCTTCGGGAGAAAACATTTATGGTGCATCGGTATCGGGAAAAGTGTTTTCCGCCATTGCTAACAAGGTTTACGCAACAAGTTTAAAATATCACAAAGCAATAAACGAAGGCGAAAAAGCAGTTTCAAATGCACCCATTTCAAAAGATGGTAACGCCTATGACTTGAAAAGAACTTTAAAATTCTTAAACATACCGTATTCACAAAATGAAAGTAACGAATGGGTAGCAACAAAGTCGAAGCCAGATAAAATTGCATTACACCAACGCATCATCGGTAAAAATACAGTGCCAAATGTAGTGGGAATGTCTGCTAAAGACGCTGTTTACTTAATTGAAAGCAAAGGAATGGTGGCTCAAATCACAGGATACGGAACCGTAAAAAGACAATCTATCTCTCCAGGGTCTCCCGTTTTTAACGGAGGAGTCGTTGAAATAAATTTAGAGAAATGAAAAGACAATTAAAGAACATACTAACAGGCATCCAGATCACGCATTCGCAAGGGAACGCAACTGTTTCGGTGAACGAAATTGTATTCGATTCTCGTCAAGCAAAAGCTGGAAGTTTATTTGTTGCCATCCAAGGGTCTGCCGTGGACGGACATGACTTCATCCAAGGTGTCATCCAAAATGGATGCGAAGTAATTGTAAGTCAAAAGATGATTGATGTTCCGGAAGCGGTCACATTAATCGTGGTAGAAGACACTTCTGAAGCTTTGGGAGTCATGGCTTCTAATTTCTATGACAATCCTAGTCAACAATTGGAGTTGGTTGGAATAACTGGAACAAACGGCAAAACAACGACGGTTACCTTACTGCACAATTTATTTACACAATTGGGGCACAAAACAGGATTAATTTCTACCGTAGTAAACAAAGTAGGAACTTCAGAAATTCCTTCTACACACACAACGCCAGATCCGGTTACCTTGAATAAGCTTTTATACGACATGGTACAAAATCAATGTGAATACTGCTTCATGGAAGTGAGTTCGCATGCCATTGTTCAGAAAAGGATAGCAGGCTTGAAGTTTGCCGGCGGTGCATTCTCCAACATTACACACGATCATTTGGATTATCACAAGACATTCAAGTCTTACATCGATGCTAAAAAGATATTCTTTGACCAACTCGATGCAAGTGCTTTTGCTTTAACCAACTTAGACGACAAGAACGGAAAGGTGATGTTGCAAAACACCAAAGCCACCAAGTATGGATATGCTTTGAAAACACCTGCTGACTTCAAGGCAAAAGTAATCGAGAACTTATTTTCCGGATTGGTAATAAATCTAGATGGAACCGAACTGTGGTCGCGTTTGATTGGAGATTTCAATGCATACAACTTATTATTAGCGTATTCCATTAGTCAATTATTGAATCAAGATAAACTGGAAGTCTTAACCGTTTTAAGCAATTTAGAATCCGTTGAAGGTCGCTTTGAATACATCAGAAGCGACTCTGGAATCATTGCCATTGTCGATTATGCCCACACGCCAGATGCGCTGGAAAATGTATTGAAAACAATCGCCAACATTCGAACTAAAAATGAAACCGTTTTCACAATCACTGGTTGTGGTGGTGATCGAGACAAAACGAAACGTCCAGTCATGGCAAAAATTGCCTGTGAATTAAGCGACAAAGTCATCATTACATCCGACAATCCGAGAACTGAAAACCCTTCAACTATCATCGAAGAAATGATGATGGGTGTAGAAGGACAACATTTTAACAAAACCTTGTCCATCGAAGATCGCGCTCAAGCGATTAAAACAGCTTGCGTGATGGCCATTCCGGGCGACATCATTCTAATCGCTGGAAAAGGACACGAGAAATACCAAGACATCCAGGGCGTAAAGCATGACTTCGATGACTTGAAAACAGTTACAGAAACATTTTTAAAACTCAAAAAATAATAAGAGATGCTATACTACCTGTTTGATTACTTAGATAAAATGAATTTTCCAGGAGCGGGATTGTTTCACTACATCTCGTTTCGTGCGGCGATGGCGTTGATTTTCTCACTAATTATTTCTGTTTTATTTGGACAAAAATTGATTAATTTATTGAAACGTCAACAAATTGGAGAAACCGTTCGCGATTTAGGTTTGGCCGGACAAAATGAAAAATCAGGAACACCAACCATGGGAGGATTGATCATCTTGGCAGCGATTTTAATTCCCACACTCTTGTTTGCCAAATTGCATAACATTTACGTCATCACCATGTTGATTGCTACCGTTTGGCTGGGAATGATTGGCTTCATTGACGATTACATCAAAGTTTTCAAAAAAAACAAAGAAGGCTTGAAAGGAACCTCCAAAATCATTGGTCAGATTGGCGTTGGTATTATTGTAGGATGTATTCTTTATTTCAGCAACGATGTAAAAGTTCATAAACGCGTTCCTGTCACACACCAATTAACACAAGATGAAACGATTGTAACCAAATCACATTCTGAGTTTTCAAAAGATAGTAATTTCATGTGGATTGAAACCCGCGACATGACTACAACCGTTCCGTTCATGAAAAGCAATGAATTCAATTACAACTGGTTGATTGGCGACACCAACAAATCGTACGGCTGGATGTTGTTCATTCCGATTGTCATCTTCATAGTCATAGCGGTATCAAACGGCGCCAACATGACCGACGGTTTAGACGGATTAGCAACCGGAACTTCCGCTTTCATTGGAATTGCATTGGCCATCTTCGCATATGTCAGTTCAAACGTACGATTTGCAGATTATCTCGATGTGATGTACATCCCGCAAGCGGAAGAAATGGTGATATTCATCGCGGCCTTTGTCGGAGCATGCGTTGGGTTCCTTTGGTACAACTCTTACCCTGCACAAGTTTTCATGGGAGACACAGGGAGTTTAGCACTTGGAGGAATCATTGCTGTATTCGCCATTGCAGTAAGAAAAGAATTATTAATTCCTGTTTTATGCGGTGTTTTCTTAGTTGAAAATTTATCCGTGATCATGCAAGTGGGCTGGTTTAAAATCACTAAAAAGCGATTTGGCGTTGGAAGAAGAATCTTCTTAATGGCGCCCTTGCATCACCATTATCAGAAAAAAGGAATTCACGAAGCGAAGATTGTTGCTCGCTTCTGGATTATCTCCATCTTATTAGCAGTAATCACCATCGTAACCCTCAAATTGAGATAAAATGAAAGGGAACGGAAGAAATCTAATCGTTTTGGGCGCTGGCGAAAGTGGAGTCGGCGCTGCGATCTTGGGAATCAAACAAGACTGGAATGTTTTTGTCTCCGATTTCGGAGCAATTACAACTGAATTTCAGGATGAATTGAATTTCCATCAGATTTCTTGGGAAGAAAAAAAGCACAGTGAGGAAAAAGTATTGGCAGCAGATTTAGTCGTTAAGTCGCCAGGAATTCCAGACACCGCTCCTATCATTCAGCAGTTAAAAAAGAAAGGAACAAAAATCGTTTCTGAAATTGAATTTGCTGGCTATTACAACACTGCAAAAACAATTTGCATCACTGGAAGTAATGGTAAAACAACCACGACCATGTTGACCTATCACATTTTGCAAAAAGCAGAAATGAATGTTGGCCTGGCTGGAAACATCGGAAAAAGTTTTGCCAAACAAGTTGCGGAAGAAAATTTTGATTGGTACGTATTGGAGTTGAGCTCTTTTCAACTGGACGATATGCACGAATTCAGAGCAGACATTGCGATGGTCATCAACATCTCACCAGACCATTTGGATCGATACGATTACAACATGCAAAACTACGTGGATTCGAAATTTAGAATCGTGCAAAACCAAACAGAAAACGATTGGCTCATCTACAATTTAGACGACGAATTGATTGTAAAAGAAGTAAATAAAATTAAAAAAAAAGGAATGAAGTTAGCTCCTTTTTCCATCCAGCACATGCTGGAGGAACCAGGAGCTTACGCAACCAAAGAACAAGTAATTATCAACATAAAAGAACCATTTATTATGTCCATCCATGATTTAGCATTAAAGGGTAAGCACAACACCCAAAACACATTAGCATCAGGTCTTGCTGCTAGAATTTTAGACATCCGAAAAGATACCGTTCGCGACAGTTTTGCAGATTTCGTAAACGTAGAACACCGTTTGGAATTTGTAGCCAAAGTTCACGGTATCGAGTTCATCAACGACTCCAAAGCGACGAACATCAATTCAACTTGGTTTGCTTTAGAAAGCATGGAAAATCCAACAGTTTGGATTGTTGGTGGCGTAGACAAAGGAAACGACTATACCGAATTGATGGACTTGGTAAAGGAAAAGGTGAAAGCAATCATTTGCCTTGGGAAAGACAATCGTAAAATCATCGATGCGTTTACAGGTGTAGTTGAAAACATCGTTGAGGCAAGCACAGCAATGGAAGCGGTTGCTTACGGCTACCGTTTGGCTCAAAAAGACGAAACCGTTTTATTGTCACCAAGTTGCGCGAGTTTTGACCTATTTGAAAACTACGAAGACAGAGGAAACCAATTCAAAGAAGCGGTTCGTTCGTTATAATAAATCGACTTCAAGATGGAAAAAAGGAAAACAGTCAGCAGCCCGATTGAACGACTGACAGAAGCGCGAGCGGAGAACTTGAAACAAATAGCATCCTCGAGTTTGGTTATCGTGGTGGTGACGAGCTTGAATTGACTAATAATTTGAAAGACTATACATGTTTCCCTGCGGGAATATTTTTTAGTGCCGATTTTTAAGTAATTAGTTATCATACTTTGGCAAGGTTACATTAAGTTGTTCCTTGTCAAGGATGATATTAACAAAAACGAAATAT
>SMEQ01000165.1_pt1 | contig 21200 bp, 19 predicted proteins | sample 2456281 | NCBI WGS metagenome assembly SMEQ01 (sample SAMN10132596, study PRJNA489261) | soil metagenome | isolation source: day1 antibiotic-loamy sand soil ammended with raw manure from dairy cow... | place: USA | collected 2015-04-01
GAGTACTTGTTTACCCTGTGAATAGGTTTTATATACACCGTTACATTGCAAAATAACTTCTTTCATCACTATTGGTCCTGCAAAGCTTCTACGGGTTGAATTTTGCTGGCCTGCAAAGCTGGGTATAAAGAAAACACAATGCTTAAAAACAAACTGATTACTACCACCTTAATCACATCAGCCGCAAGGATTACCGATGGCAGGCCAGAGATATAAAATACATCGGGGTCAAACAAATAGATATGCCATTGCTGCTCCACAAACTGCACAATGGCGGATAAATTATTGGCGATTAGCAAACCGCTGATAGAACCTAACAAAATGCCTAAAAAAGACAGACTTAATCCTTGAATTAAAAATACAGATAATATGGCCGCACGTGACATGCCCATCATACGCAAAACAGCGATTTCCTCGCGTTTTTTTGCCACCATCATGCTTAATAGAGAAATCAAATTAAAGGCCGCGACTAATACCACCATAAACAGCATTAAGGCCACCATGCGCTTTTCCATCTGTATAGCAGAAAATAACTGACTACGCTGCGCCGACCACGACTGAATGCGGTACTCTGCCGGCAGGTTTTCCGTTAACTGCTGAACGATATTATCGGCCTGCATAATGTTTTGCGTCTTGAAGCGCAAAGCATGCACCGCACTGCCTTGTCCATACAAACGTTGTGCATCGCTTAAACTGATATAGGCATGGCTACCATCAACATCGGCACCGACCTGAAACACACCAACCACAGTAAATTGTTTAACCCGCGGTGAAGTGCCAAAGGGGGTGATCGTTAACTGCGGCAGACTGATTAACACCTTATCACCTAGATAAACGCCTAGGGCGCGTGCTAGCGTTTCACCCAATACAATAGCATAGCGCCGCTCTTGCAAATCACTGAACTCACCAGCCAGCATACGCTGAGCAATCGGACTAATCGTCTGTTCTAAGGCAATATCTACGCCTTGTAAGACACCGGCGCGTAATGCACGGCCATTGGATAACATAACCTCGCCACCCACTAAGGGAGCAGCGGCGAGAATGTGTTTTTCTTGGGTCAGCAATTGCAAGGTTGCTTGCCAGTTTTCTAGGGGGGTATTGTCGTGATGTTCTAATTGCCCATGAGCAATTAAATCCAATAAACGGTCTCGCACTTCTTGCTGAAAACCATTCATAACCGATAGCACAACAATAAGCGCTGCCACGCCCAATGTCATACCTACCAATGAAAACCAAGAGAGCAAGGACAAAAAGCCTTGTTTTTCCTTACTCCGGGTATAACGTAGTCCTATCCATAGGGGAAGATACGCTCGGCTCACTGTTTAGTTTTTTGCAGCGTTATAGCTTAAGTCATCCGCAGATTTTGCGTCGATTTCACAGTTCTGAGTGGTGGCACTGCAAGAACAATCTGCACTGCCAATACCACCGCAAGAGCCTTTCAGTGGCCCGCGTTTAAAGATCACACCCAAGGACAAGCCCAATGCGCATAATAAAAAAATGGCGATTGATAATACGATTTCCATTGAGTTCTCCAACTTATAAGGGGTTATATCTATTAGACACGCTAATCGCCTATCAATTCAAATAAGCTTTCATTGCTGTGCTATAGCGACTGACAAACTCACCGTCTTTATGACTAATTAAGTAAACAGCTAAATTTAAAGCCTCGGCGACTTCCAATGCTTGTTTTTCACCCATTACTGTTAACGCTGTTGCCCATGCATCGGCTAAAGCAACGCTATCAGCCATCACCGTTACCGATGCCAATGGATTGCTGATCGGCTTACCGGTACGTGGATCGATGGTATGCGAGTAATGCTGACCATCGATATCAAAAAAATTACGATAATCACCAGAGGTGGCCATTGCCGCTTGGTGCACACTCACTGCTGTGATTAGCTGACCGCGCACATTCTCGGGCGATTCAATACCTATACGCCATGCTTTACCTTTAGGGTTATTGCCTAAGGTCGCTATTTCTCCACCAATTTCTACCATGTAGTGAACAACACCAAAATCGCGCAGAACTTTGGCTAAGACATCCACCCCATAGCCTTTGGCGACCGCAGAAAAATCCAAGCGTATATTGCTGTTCTTTTTCAGCAGTAAGCCTTTATTCGTTAGTGAAGAAAAAACACTGTTTTGCATTGCCTCGGCAATCGCTTCTTCTGAAGGAATACTTTGTAATTGGGCAACGCTTAAACGCGGACCAAAACCCCATAAATCTACCAAAGCACCAATCGCCGGGTTAAACGCGCCGGCAGACGCTTGATAGACATGGCGTGAAATATCCAATACCGCAATAAAATCGGCATCAACTTCAAGGCTTGTACCCACAGCAGCTTGGTTAAACTGGCTGATTAAGGAATCATCGCGCCAAGTGGACATACTATGGTTAATATTTTCTAACTGCTTATCGATTTGCTGCTGTACCGCAGCTTTGCTGACGCCTTGAGGCAAGGCAGCACTGATATTATAACGTGTCCCCATGGTAGCACCCGATAGGTGCTGGTATTGGGCCTGTTGACTGCAGCTTAATAACAAGAAAAGCGAGACTATAATAAGTCCCGCTTTGCTGACTTTCGAAAACATTGTTGGCTTAACCACCAAAGTCATCAAGCATAATATTTTCGTCTTCTACACCGAGTTCGTGCAGCATTTCTATGACGGCCTTGTTCATCATTGGGGGCCCGCACATATAGTACTCACAATCTTCCGGCGCAGGATGATCTTTTAGGTAGTTTTCAAGTACGACATTATGAATAAAGCCTGTATAGCCGTCCCAGTTATCTTCAGGTAAAGGGTCGGACAAGGCGACATTCCAAGTGAAATTGTCGAACTCTTCAGCAAGCTGATCGAAATCTTCTACGTAGAACATTTCACGCAAGCTACGCGCACCATACCAGAAGCTGATTTTACGTTTGCTGTTCAAACGCTTCAGCTGATCAAAAATATGCGAACGCATCGGTGCCATACCTGCACCACCACCGATAAATACCATTTCTGCGTCGGTATCTTTGGCGAAGAAATCACCGTAAGGACCTGAAACCGTGACCTTATCACCCGGCTTTAAACCGAAAGTCCAAGACGACATTTGGCCCGGTGGAATACCTTTGCTGCCTGGTGGGGGCGATGCAATACGGATGTTGAACTTAATAATGCCCTTTTCATCCGGATAGTTTGCCATGGAGTAAGCACGAACAACTTCTTCGTCGACTTTAGAAACGTTATCGAACACACCGAAACGATCCCAATCACCACGGAACTTTTCAGGAATATCAAAGGTTTTGTAGTCAACCACGTGTGGCGGACACTCTAGCTGCACATAACCACCCGCGCGGAAATTGACATCTTCGCCTTCGGGTAACTCTAAAACCAATTCTTTGATAAAGGTAGCAACGTTCTCATTGGATTTAACCGTGGTTACCCACTTTTTAACGCCAAAGAACTCCGGTGCTACTTCGATTTTCATGTCTTGGCTGACAGGAACCTGGCAAGCTAGGCGATGGTTGTCACGAATTTCACCTTTGGTAAAGTGGCTCACCTCTGTGGCTAAAATACCACCGCCGCCTTCATGGACGATACAAATACACTGCGCACAAGTACCTTGACCGCCACAAGCAGAAGACAAAAAGATGCCTTTGCTTGCTAAGGTTGATAGTAGCTTGCCGCCGGCTGGAACCACTAAGGAACGTTCGGGATCATCATTGATCTCGATAGTCACATCGCCGGTATTTACTAAGAAAATACGTGCCAGCAGAATTATCGCAACCAGCGCCAAAACCACGCCGGTAAACATACTGATGGCTATCAGAATCTCACTCATTTCTGCTCCTTACAACTGCACGCCAGAAAATGACATAAAGCCTAATGACATCAGGCCAACGGTAATAAAAGTGATACCTAAACCTTGCAAACCTGCAGGCACATCACTGTATTTCATCTTCTCGCGCAAGGCGGCTAATAATGCAATCGCTAAAGCCCATGAGAAACCTGAACCTAAGCCATAAACGATACTTTCTGAAAAGTTATAGTCACGCTCAACCATAAATAAGGTACCACCAAAAATCGCGCAGTTAACGGTGATTAATGGCAAGAAAATACCTAAGGCTTGGTACAAAACAGGAATGTACTTATCGAGTACCATTTCCAATATCTGTACCGTGGCCGCGATTACACCGATATAACACAATAAGCCTAAAAAGCTTAGATCGATATCTGGGTAACCAGCCCATCCTAAAGCACCCTCTTTGAGGATGTAGGTATACATCAGGTTGTTCAGTGGTACGGTGATGGTTTGTACAATAATAACCGCCATACCTAGCATGATTGCAGTTTCTACTTTCTTAGAGACCGCAAGAAACGTACACATACCGAGAAAGAAGGCCAAGGCCATGTTCTCGATAAATACTGCCTTAACAAAGAGGCTAATATAATGTTCCATTAGTGTGCCTCCAACGCTTTATTTTGAGCTGCCATTTTAAATTCCGGCTCCTCGACTTGATCGCGCTTCCACTGACGTAGTGGCCAAATAAACAAACCGATTAAAAAGAATGCAGAAGGTGGCAGTAACAATAAGCCGTTAGGCATATACCAACCTCCATCTTTTGTTAGCTCAAGAATTTGATAACCCAACAAACTACCTGAACCAAATAACTCACGGATGACACCTAAGGCAATCAACATAATACTGTAGCCTAAGCCATTACCGATACCATCCAAAAACGATGGGATAGGTGGGTTTTGCATTGCAAACGCTTCTGCACGACCCATAACAATACAGTTAGTAATAATTAAACCAACAAATACTGACAGCTGCTTACTGGCGCTAAATGCATAGGCTTTTAATAGCTGGTCGATAACGATTACCAAGGAAGCGATAATCACTACCTGAACAATCATTCGAATGGATGCTGGAATTTGCTTACGGATCATCGAGATAAACAAGCTAGAAAAGCCTGTTACCAAGGTAAGACCCAAAGACATTACCAGTGCCGTATATAAGTTGGTTGTTACCGCTAAGGCCGAACAGATACCAAGTATCTGTAAAGCGATAGGGTTGTTATCAAATATGGGTGAAAAGATAACCTTTTTCATGTCTTTCATCGTAGCCATAACTTAAAGCTCCCCTGAACGCAGATTATCAATATATGGGCCAAATCCATGTTCACCCATCCAGAAGTGTATAAGATTGCTTACGCCATCACTGGTTAAGGTTGCACCAGCTAGTGCATCAACACTATGCTCTTCAACACCTTGTGAAGGCTTAGTCACTGATAAGGCAACTTCTTGCTTTTCATTAAACACTTTTTTACCTAACCAAGAGGCTGTCCAGCGTGGGTTATCCACCTCGCCACCTAAGCCTGGGGTTTCTTTGTGTTCATGAAACGCTAAACCGTTAACGGTGTTTAGATCGCTATCAATCGCCATAAAGCCGAACATGGTGCCCCATAGGCCATAACCACGTATTGGCAATACAATACTTTGTAGCTTGCCTTGCTCATCATTCACAAGGTAAACCGTGGTGTATTTTTCTATACGACGGATTGAGGCAATATCTAACTCTGCTTTTAATGCCTTTGAGCTAGCAGGATCTTTTGCCGCGGCAACAGGATCAAACGTGATCGGATCATGCGCATCACTGTACCTTCCTGTTTCTAACTCAAGTAGCTTTGCCATGATACGCGTACCAAAGAGTTCTTGTATTTCGTTAGCGGACATGGAATCAGCATCCATACCGGCAACGTTAACAATACTACGCTGTGTATCTAACAAGCGGTTCATTACTTGTGTTGGGCGCAATACCACTGCACTGGTTGCCACTAATACCGAGCACACCAAGCACACCATAAAGGCGACCAGTAGTGTGCGTAAGGTAGATTCTTTATTACTAGACATTACGTGCTAACCTCCGCTTAACGTTGGCCTGAACTACCGCATAATCAATCAGAGGAGCAAATAAGTTAGCGAATAAAATAGCTAACATCATACCCTCTGGGAATGCAGGGTTAACCACACGAATCAATACTGCCATCACACCAATCAGGGCACCAAAGTACCACTTACCGGTATTAGTCATGGATGCAGATACAGGATCGGTTGCCATAAACACCATACCAAAGGCAAAACCACCTAGGACTAAGTGCCACCAAAATGGCATATCAAACATAGGGTTGGTATCTGATCCTATAGCGTTAAATAATAAGCTTGTGGCTATCATACCCAGCATGACACCCGCCATGATTCTCCATGAGGCTATGCGCGTCCATAACAGAACCGCAGCACCTATAAAGATAGCTAGGGTGGATACTTCACCAATACTGCCTTGCATATTACCTAAGAAGGCATCCATCCAAGTGATAGTGTTGCCCCATGCATCGGCCATCGCCTCAACGCCACCGGTCGCTGCTAAACCTAGTGCTGTAGCTCCACTGAAACCATCAACCGCTGTCCACACAGTTTCACCTGAAATTTGCGCAGGATAAGCGAAGAATAGGAAAGCACGGCCAGCCAATGCAGGGTTAAGGAAGTTTTTACCTGTACCACCAAAAATTTCTTTAGCGATAACCACACCAAAGCTAATACCCATCGCTACTTGCCATAGCGGAATATCGGGCGGAACAATTAATGCAAATAGAATCGAGGTAACAAAGAAACCTTCGTTGACTTCATGACCACGGACAACTGCAAAGATAATCTCCCACGCAATACCTACTGCGAAGGTGACGACGTAAATTGGGATAAAGTACACCGCGCCGTGCACGAAGCAATCCCATATGCTGCTGGCATCATAACCAGCCAACAGGCTAATGATAACACCACGCCAGCTATCAACAGCTTCGATACCCATCTGTGCCATGGCAGTATTGGCTTGGTAACCAATATTGTACATACCGTAGAACATCGCAGGGAATGCTGCCAACCAGACGGTAATCATGATGCGTTTCAAATCCACACCATCACGAACGTGCGATGCGCTATGCGTTACACTGCCTGGCGAGTAAAATAACGTATCGAACATCTCAAATACGGCATAAAACTTCTCGTACTTGCCACCTTTCGTAAAATGCGGCTCTAAACGATCAAAGAAATTACGAACTACTTTCACTTAACCCTCCTTTTCAATTTGGGTCAGGTTATCGCGCAAAATATCGCCGTACTCATACTTACCTGGACAAACAAAAGTACATAGCGCCAAATCTTCTTCATCCAGCTCTAATGCACCTAGCGCTACAGCAGAATCGGTATCACCCACGACAATGGCGCGTAACAGTTGTGTAGGTAAGATGTCTAAAGGCATCACGGTTTCGTAAGAGCCTACTGGTACCATGGCACGTGGCGAACCATTGCTGGCGGTCGTGAAGCTGAATTTTTTATTCAGCATGAAGCGTGACAAATAAATATTTAAACGTGAGAAACGATTAACACCTGGAGAGAACCAACCGAAAAACTCACGCTGATCGCCTTCGGCTAATACCGACACTTGCAAGTGGTAACGACCTAGATAGGATAAAGCATCCTTAGCAGTACGACCCGACAACACCGAACCCGAAATCACACGACTGTGGTTTGTTTCTAACTCGCCACGCGTCAACTCGGCTATATCTGCCCCCAAAACCGTTTTAATTAAACGCGGCTTGCTAACAGCAGGCCCTGCCAGAGCAATTACACGCTCACTATTTAACTTACCGCTTGTAAATAGCTGGCCGATAGCAATAACGTCTTGGTAATTAACTGACCAGACCTGTTTATCCGTACTGACTGGACGTAAAAAGTGGATATGCGTACCTGTCAAGCCGGCGGGATGTGGGCCTGCGAAAGATTCTGCACGCACATTACTGGCATTAGCTTTAGGTAAGTTTGCATCGGGCGCATGACACAAATACAAAACCTCGGATAAACGACTTAATGCGTCTAAACCAGCAACAAAAGCGTCTTTTTGCTGATCAATAATAGGCAAAGGATTTGCAGCAAGTGGATTGGTATCCATCGCATTCACAAAAACCGCAGCTGGGATAGCATCAATAGCGGGCACTTTGCTGAATGGGCGTGTACGTAAAGCTGTCCATAAACCTGATTTAACGAGGTTATCGACAACCTGCTGACGCTCTAAGCTGGCCAGTTGCTGTGCAGGATATTGCTCAAAGCTGAGCTCTTCTTCGCCTTCAGCTTTGATCACCACTGATTGAAAGACCCGCCTTGCTCCACGATTGATCTCTTCTACCGTGCCGGCAACAGGGGCGGTAAATATAACACCCGGTGTTTTTTTATCTTCAAACAGTGGCTGTCCTTTGGCGACTTTATCCCCGACTTGAACGAGCATGGTTGGCTTCATGCCAACGTAGTCGAAACCTACAAGAGCTACTGAGGTGGCTTTTTTGCTAGTTATCGTAGCATCTGCAGCACCTGCAATAGGCAAATCTAGGCCTCTTTTGATTTTAATCATAAGGCTTACCCATTTCGGAACATATTATAAAAAAATAGGCTGCAGCAACATAGGATAGGCAATCACGGCAGGCCGAAATTCAGCGCGAAATTATATGCCTATTACTAGTTGCAAGCTACCATTTTTCTCATTAAGCATATTACATACAATATGCTTAGTTTGTTATTGCTTCGGATATATTGCGTAAGAAACGCCAGCCATTTGCTCAAGCACACGATGCACCTGACAGGAATAGCCAAACTCATTGTCGTACCATAAGTAGACAACTGCGTGCTTTCCATTAACGATGGTGGCTTGCGCATCAAAAATACAGGCAGTGCGAGTACCGACAAAGTCGGTTGATACCACTTCCGGCGAGATCGAGTAAGCAATTTGCTTGCGTAAATCTGAGTGTAACGCCGTTTGACGCATATACTCGTTTAACTCTTCAACGCTGGTTTCCCGCGTTAAGGTTAAATTCAGAATCGCCATGGATACATTAGGTGTGGGTACACGAATTGCATTACCGGTTAACTTGCCTTCAAACTGCGGCAATACTTTACTAACCGCTTTTGCAGCACCTGTTTCAGTAATAACCATATTTAAAGCCGCACTACGTCCACGACGATCGGCTTTATGGAAGTTATCAATGAGATTTTGATCATTGGTATAAGAGTGTACGGTTTCTACGTGACCGAACTCGATACCGAATTTCTCATCAATCGCTTTTAAGGGTGGGCAGATGGCATTGGTTGTACACGATGCTGCTGTTATCACATCATCGCTATCTTCAATGGCATCGTTATTGATACCAAAAACGATGTTCTTCAAGTTGCCTTGGCCTGGCGCTGTCAATAATACTTTTGCAGCGCCTTTGCTTTTTAGATGGCGACGTAACTCCTCTTCACCACGGAAAGCACCCGTGTTATCAATAACAATCGCATCGTTAATGCCATAAGCGGTGTAATCAACATCTTCTGGCTTAGCGGCATAAATCACCTTAATTTCTACGCCATTGGCAACAAAGGATTGGCGCTCTTCATCCACGCGAATGGTACCGCGGAATGCACCATGTACAGAATCTCGCTGCAATAAGCTGGCACGTTTTACTAAATCATTTTTAGCACCACTTGGGCGAATTACAATAGCGCGCAAACGTAAGTTTTCACCGCCGCCTGCTTTTTCGACCAATAAACGCGCCATTAAACGACCAATACGGCCAAAACCGTAAAGCACTACATCGCGTGGCTTATGCGTATCAGCACCATTTTTGCCTATCAAATCGGCAACTTCAGACTGTACGTAATCTTCTACGCTAACACCTTGCAGCTTAGCGCTTTCTTCATAGTTTACAGCCATGCGCCCCACATCAATATGTGCAGCGCCAAGCTCTAAGGCCGACAAAGCTTTTAATACAGGGTAAGTTTCAAATTCAGAGAGCTCATTTTGCTCTACTTGACGAACAGCGCGGTGCGCTTTCATGATATCGAGTACGGATTCGTTATGTAATGAATGACCGTAGATATAGGTCTTTACGTTACGTTCACGATACAGTTTACCGACAAGAGGAATCATAGCTTCGGCTAATGCTTCACGCTCTTTCCAGTCTGCAAAATAATCATCAGGGCGCTCACGCTGAATTTGTGTCACGACACTCACCTTTAGTTATTTTCTTGAAAAATCTAAGTATTTATACATATACGGGTTGATCGGGGCGCATATTATCTATTGTCGAAGGCAATAGCGCAAGATTGCATTGCCACAATGAACGTTTTTCCATCAATATCTAGGCAGTATGTCGCTTTATCCGTGAAAATGGACAGCTTTCTCAATATCTTCTCGTCCCACGCGGGCCTTGTTAGCAGCAACATTGCTATCTTCATAGCCAAAAGCAATACCCATCAGCAAGCACATATCAGCAGGCACCCCTAAAACCTCTCGCACGGTTGATGCATGAAAACTTAATGCTGCTTGCGGGCAACTTGCTAAACCATAAGCCGTTAAGGCTAACATCAAGTTTTGCGCATAAATGCCCACATCCGCCGCTTCACGAATGCCATAGGCCTTAGGTAGAAATAGAAAAACTGCATGAGGCGCATCAAAAAACCGAAAGTTACGCATAAACGCCTCATGCCGTGCGGCTTTATCTTCACGCGCAATACCCATCGCAGCATACAGTTGCGCGGCTGCATCGTATTGACGATCACGATGTATACCTTCGTACTTACCGATAAACGGAAAATCCATATCCATCTGCCCCTGCGACATGCTGTCGACGATACGCTGCCTTACTGTTGCTGCCACATCGCCACTCACTACATGTACCGACCAAGGTTGCGTATTACAATTGGACGGCGCCGTTTGCGCCAATGTAAATACTGACTTTAGTATCTCCCTATCTACAGCTTTGGGTAAAAAGCCACGCACCGAGCGCCTAGAACGTACAATCTGGGCGAAAGCTTCTGCTAGACTTTGCGTCATTGTATCCCCCCTTTAGGCAATAATGCCGGATTGGCGTAAACGATCGATATCCTGCTGACTTAAGCCGATATCTGTAAAAACCTGAAGATTATCACTGCCGGCTGCAACAGGAGGGTGTTGCACCTCACTCGGCGTTCGACTAAATCGCGGTGCAGGCGCTGACTGCGTAACACCTTCAACGGTAACAAAAGCTTCCCTCACTACATTATGCGCATAACTCGGTGCTTCATCCATATCTAGCACTGGCGCAAAGCAAGCATCGCTACCAGCAAATATCTCGCACCATGCATCACGGGTTTTCTGCTTAATTCTTGCCGCAAAAACTGGCTTTAAATCTAGCCACTTTTGTTTATCAAACTGCGCAGGGTAATCCATGGTGCCCACTTCATCTACCAGACCTAACTTCTCGACTAATTCCTTATAGAATTGTATTTCTATAGCCCCAATACTTACCCACTTACCATCAGAACACTCATAGGTATCATAAAAATGTGCGCCACCATCCAGCAAATTGCTTTGCCTTTCGAGATCCCACATACCCATGGCTCGGTAGCCCTGCATCATTGTCATTAACGATACAACACCATCACTGATTGCCGCATCGACCACCTGCCCTTTACCCGATTTTTGCGATTCTAGCAGCGCAGCCAATATACCGATAACTAAATAGGTAGCACCACCCCCAAAATCGCCCACTATATTTAAAGGCACCACAGGGCCACCGTCTTTATTGCCGATACTACCTAAGGCACCGGTAATCGCTATATAGTTAATATCATGTGCCGACGTTTGCGCCAAGGGACCATACTGCCCCCAACCCGTCATCCGCCCATAAACTAACTTCGGATTATGCTGCCAACAGACATCCGGTGACAAGCCAAGCTTTTCCATCACCCCGGGTCTAAAGCCCTCGATTAGACCATCGGCTGTTGCAACTAACTTCAGCAACAATTTCACGCCTTCTTCGCTCTTCAAGTTCACCGCAATGGATTTTCGGCCGCGCAGCGTTACCTCAAAGGGGCTACTATGCTCACTACTTGCACGCTCTACACGAATAACTTCAGCACCCATATCAGCCAATAACATTGCTGCAAAAGGAGAAGGCCCAATACCACCCATTTCAATAATGCGAAAACCTGCTAACGGCCCCATAACACCCCCTATAAATTGATTAACCTACCTTATCAGCGCCTATTATGCATGGAAAGCCTCAGCAAACAATAAAAGCGCGCTTTTAGTTTACCCCTGCCCTGACTATCGCTAGGATAAGATATTTCCTGTTTAGATCACAATGTTATGGAATCAAGTCTATGAACATACGCGCCTTGCTCAAATTTGTTGTCGAGAAAAAAGGTACTGACTTATTTATTAACGTAGGCGCACCGCCTATGTTGAAAATCGAAGGCCACATGAAGCCGGTGGGCAAAGAGGCTTTAAACGCTGTCAATGTCAGGGAGATTGTCAATGCCCTTCTTAATGAAGAGCAACTGAAAGAGCTTGAAGAAAGGCGACAAATCGACCTAGGCTACAATATCGATAATGCGGGGCGTTTTCGCCTAAATATTTACTATCAAAAAGGCGAACCTGCATTGGTCGCTCGTTATATTGTCAGCGATATACCTTCGATTGACTTCCTCAACCTTCCTTTACAATTAGAAAAGCTAGCACTGGAAGAGCGAGGCTTGATTCTGGTTGCCGGTGCAACCGGTACAGGTAAATCCACGACACTGGCCGCCATGCTCAATTACCGCAATGAAAACTCCGCTGGGCATATCCTTACCGTTGAAGATCCCGTTGAGTTTATTCATAGCCATAAAAAATCATTAATCAGCCAGCGGGAAATCGGTATTGATGCGCTAAGCTATCAAGATGCTTTAACTGGCGCCATGCGCGAATCACCCGATGCTATTTTGATTGGTGAGTGCCGTGAGCAGGACACCATGCGCTTTGCCATGACCTTTGCGGAAACAGGCCACCTCTGCTTCAGTACCGTACATGCCAACAATGCTAGACAAGCCTTAGATCGTGTGGTCAACTTTTTCCCACAAGCTATACACCAACAAGTGCGTAATGACTTAGCCGAACACTTAAAAGCCATTATTTGTCAGCGCCTACCAGTAGCTACCGATGGTGGTCGCGTACCTGCCGTGGAAATTATGATGTGCACGCCTTACGTACAGGAGCTCATACGCGAAGGTGATATTGATAAAATTCAGGAAGTGATGGTGCAAGATAATGATGATGGCTCACAAACATTCGACCAAGCATTGTACGGTTTGTTTATCGCTCAGCGCATCAGTGAGGCAGAAGCCCTCAAGCATGCCGATTCGAAAGACAACCTAAAATTGATGATGCGCTTCGGTGATTAATTTACCGATTTTAACCCATAAAAAAGGCTGGATTAACCAGCCTTTTTTATACCTCAAAATAACTTATCGCGTACCCATACTTCTCAAGTTAGAGGGTGAGTAATACGTATCACCTTGCGGCGTACCCATCAAATTAGGCTGGGCAGTTTCATTCACTAAACGCGTAGCAATATAAGCACCACTGTTTAGATCGTGGAATATTTGTGCCCTTGCAATAAAGCCTTTTAAAGCGAAGTCATAAACAGTCATAAAAGTGTTCACGCGCCACAAATTGCCACGACCATCGTAGTTCTCAGAAAGAGAAATGTGCCAACTATCTTCATCAATATAGAAGCGGCGCTTCCCGTAAACATGACGCTCACCCTTTTTCAGGTTAGCTTCAACAACCCACACTCTATGCAATTCATAACGTACATAGTCTGGATTCTCATGACCGACCATAAGCAAGGTTTTGTAATCCACTTTTGGCGAATCAAACTTATAGTTATGGTAAGGGATATAAATCTCTTTTTTACCAATAAGCGTCCAGTCATATCTAACCATCGCGCCGTTAAAGCCTAAAGCATCATCAACCGTCATCAAACCACCTGGGCCATCCGGGGTATCAAAACCTACAGTAGGTGCGCGTCGCACACGACGAGAACCAGGAATATAAGCCCACACCATACGCTCGTTTTTAACTTGGTCTGCGGCCTCATGAATAATGGTCATCATGCCTTTTTGTCTATCCGGCAATACAACACTTACGTGCACTAAACCCGCATTGATACCAATTTGCGCTTCGGTATCACCCACTTTATTTTGTGGATAGGCATAAGGGAACTCACTGACGTACTCCTGACGACGTAGCTGCGTGCTACCGTTAGAATAAGTCGCAACATCATCCATCGTACCTATAATGGTTGGGTGCGGGTGAATAATACGCGCATTCCACATCACTTCAGCAGCGTTTTTAGGCATAGGGAAAGGTGCGCCACCGGTATAGTTTTGCAAACCATCAATACCATTCACGAGAACGGTATTAACCGCATTCCAAGCTGTTCTACGCTCCGTTAGCTGCGCCCAACGCCCTTCTCGGCGACTAGGGTAAACTTGTATATTAAAAGTATCAGGATACTTCTTTAATAAAGTTTTTGTGCCTTCACCTAAGTTCTTTTCAAAGCGCGCCATGTTCTGTGCCGTAATTTTAAACAGCATCTTATCCTTCTCATAGGGATCAGGATAAACATCACCACTACCCATATATGATGAGCCAGCTGGCACACCATTCATAGTGCCTGTCCATGCTGGAATTGTACCCTCGGCATTTCCCGCTTTTTGACCACCCATCGGCGTCAATTCTGCGCCCAATTTTCTCGCTTCTTGCTGCGAGACAGCGGCATAGCTCGTTGGCACTATAAAGGATAAGCCTAAAATCCCGCTTACCAATATTTTTTTGATACTCATTGTTGTTATACCCTCATCATCTGTGTTGTTTTCAGTTGATGCTTAAAGTCCAAAGCTGACTCAGCTTACACCGTTTACAATATAAGCCGAATTATACATGCGAACTCCTTAATTTAATAACTAAGATTTACTAAGCATTCGCTTCGTTCTGTTTATTTTTTTCTTGCTGCTTTTGTTGCTTCTTTTCTTCTTGGGCTATCATTTTTTCAGGCCTTAGCAAGAAGTGCGCTAGTGCAGGTAGTAACCAGATAGCACCAACCATGTTCCATATAAACATAAAGGTGAGCAACTTACCCATATCTGCCTGAAATTTAATGGGCGACCAAATCCAAGTGCCTACACCAATTGCTAGCGCAAAAGCTGTTAACACCACTGCCTTACCGGTAGTTTTTAAAGTGTTAAAATACGCTTCCTGCAAAGGCATACCCTGTCTAAGGTACATAGACAGACGATTGTAAATATAGATACCGTAGTCAACCCCCAGACCAACACCCAAACCGATGACAGGCAAAGTAGCCACTTTTGTCCCTATACCTAAATAAGCCATTAACGCCTGACATAATGCTGAAGTTAAAGTCAACGGGATAACAATGACGGCAACAGCAGACAAGGAATTAAAGCTAATAAATACAAATATAGATACCGCAGCATATACTAGCCACAACATTTGCGTCTGCGCCTTTGCAATCACTTGGTTGGTAGCCGCCTCAATGCCCGCATTACCTGTAGCCAATTGAAACTCTAGCTCCGGCATTTTATTTTCTTCGATAAACGCTTCAGCGGCTGCAACAACATTCTCAAGCGTCTCTGCCTTATGATCGGCTAAGAACAAAACCATGGGTGCAAAACTGCACTTTGTATTAACCAATTGACTAGGCACTTGGAAGAAAGTGCTATCAATAGCGCGCTGATCACGCGGTATGCTGTTCCACTTTAAACTACCTTCATTAAAACCCATCAATACTTGACGGATAACATAGGTTAAAGAGACTGCTGACTGTACACCCGGTACGTTTTCCATTGTCCAAGCAAACCGATCAATAACTTCTAGATTTTCATATGTAGAACATTTCTGTTCCGGCGTCTTCATCATCACGACAAACATATCCGAGCTAACCGTGTAGTTATCTGAAATATATTTATTGTCTAAGTTATACCGTGAGTCTGGATGTAACTCTGGCGCACCTTCATCCAAATCGCCAATTTTTAAATCTTTACCACCACTAATACCGATACCAAAACCAACCATCGCTAGCAATATAGAGATAACTGCAACTTTGGGATGTGCGAAATAAGACAGCTTTTCCCAAACAACTGGCTTTTTATCGCTATTGCTATTGATATGCGCCATACCTGATTTAGTCACACCAAAGAATGACATCAAGATAGGCAATAAAACTAAGTTAGTCAGTATGATGACCAACACACCGATACAGGCGGCGATGGTTAACTCACGAATTGCTTCAATCTCAATAACGTATAAGGTCAAGAAACCTAAACCATCACTGATCAAAGCTGCCATACCCGCAATATACATAGCGCGGAATCCTAGCCTTGCTGCTGTTTTTGTATCTACACCTTCCGCGAGCTCAATGGCCATCCCATTTACAACTTGGATACCATGACTCACCCCAATAGCAAACACCAAAAACGGTACCAGCATTGAATAAGCGCTAAGCCCATAACCAAAAGTTACTAGCAAACCCAACTGCCAAATAACCGCAATCAAGGAGCAGATAAGCGGTGTAAAAGTACTAATCAAACAACGTGAGTACCAATATAATAAAAGCGCAGTGATAAAAAACGCGATGCCAAAAAATACAGCAACAGCTTTACCACCTTCGGATAAGTCACCAATCAGCTTCGCCACGCCAATGATATGGATCTCTATATCATCATCTTGGAACTTATCACGAATATTTTTCTCCAGCAGTCGTGAAAACTCGACGTAATCCAATTGCTCACCGGTTTCTGGATCGCGGTCAAACAATGAGGCCTGGACAATAGTGGACTTAAAGTTGTCGGCAACAAGACTACCCACACGGCCTGAACGCAAAATGTTTTGTCGCAGCTCGTCGAGCTTATCTTCCGACCCATCGTAGCCATCGGGGATAACCGGACCACCTTCAAAACCTTCTTCAGTAACTGCTATCCAGCGAACATTCGGCGTCCATACAGACTCCAAACCGCGTCTATCCACACCAGGAAGATAGAACACCTCATCACTAATATTTTTCAGCTTCTCCATATAGTCTTTGCTAAAAATATTGCCTTTTTTGCTTTCAACAGAGACCTGGATAATCGTGCCCGTCGCGCCCAAATCATCCAAATTACTAATCATATTCTGTATGAACGGATGTTTTTCAGGAATCATCTTCAAAAAACTGGTATCAGGCTTAATTTGCGCTGCCTGCCAAGTCAAAAATACTGTAGCCATGGTAAATAGCAACAATAAAATCAAACGGTTATCAAAAATTAAGCGTTCGTATATTTTCGCTTCGGAACCGTATTGATAAGAGCCAAGATTGGATTGATCTGACATGTTATACCCCAGTATTATTATTTTTGATCAACAACTTTCGGATCAAAATGGTGCACACCACCTTGCCCAACCAATAGTATTTTCCCAGAATCCAGTAAAGCACCCTGGCTCAGGCTTGATCGATTTGAGAGGATATGCCTCTGAAAACTATCGCCTTTATCCTGACTCAGTACGATAGTGCCACCTGCGCCCACCATGAGTACGGTATCGCCTTTCAAAACGACGTTAGATAATGAGTAATCGACAGCAGGGTTTAACTCTACCCAAGTCTCACCTTTATCTTCGGAGCGCCATGTAACACCACGCAGTCCGGTTGCTATAATCAAACTACCATCTTTACTACCCGCGATGCCAAACACCGTACTTTCAGAATCAATATCTACCTGTTGCCAAGTATCACCGAAATCATGGCTTACATTGATATAACCACCTTCACCGGCGATGACGAGCAAACCGTCTGGCGCACCAATAACGGCATTCAAATGGTAACCATCGATACTGTCAGCAATTTCATCGGAGATATCATCCCAAGTATTGCCACCATCGGCTGTGGCTAAAAAAGTGCCAAACGCACCCACAGCCCAGCCTCTTTTATCATCAACAAACCAAATATCCATCAAGGGTGGCGCGATTGCTTTTTCTTGCATTTTTCGCTGTGCTGATGCAACTTGATATTCAGCTTCATCGATCTGTTCGGCTATATCTTCGCCACGCGCATCAACCTCTGCACCTCTGTCGGCCATACGCTTTAGCCGTTGTAGGTTGGCACGGGCTTCTTTAAGCTTATACTCGTTACGCTCAGCTTGTGCGACCAAACCATTGCGCTGTAAAACCCACGTTTCACCACCATCTTCGCTATAAACAATATTACCATCGTGGCCAGCTGCCCACGCCTGTTGGTCGGTAAGAAAGTAAACCGCTGTAAGCGCTTGGGCCGTTGGAACCGGTGACTGCTGCCAACTTTTGCCATTATCATGAGAGAGCAAAACATGGCCGCGCTCACCTACTGCAACGAGTTTTCCTCCTATAGCCTTAACATCAAGCAATAGAGACTTGCTTACCTTCGGCATAATTAATGCTGCTGCTGGCTCGGCAACACTATGAGATACAAACGAAAAAGCAAAAGCGGCGGCAAATAATGCAATAGAACATCGACTACGGAATGAGGAGTGCTTCATTCTTTTCTCCTAAGAACTTTTATTATTTCACTGTATCGTTAAAACGATGCTTATGTGAGAACGCGCGGATAATAGCATATAAACGGTTTTTATTAATTAAAGAAAAGGAGCATATCCTATGCCCCTTTTATACTCTTGCTAGTAAGGTAAGAAATCGATCGCCCAACGTGTTCTTATCGTTGCTACAGGCTCTGCGCCAAAGTTAATCATCTTCATTCTTCCTGTTAGACGGCGCTCAAGATCAGCATCTTTTAACGCAGAATCAACAATCTTAACTAACGATACGGCACCTGTAGGTTCAATCACCAACTCGAAAGTCACCCGGCCTTGTAAAGCAGGATTTGACCGTAAAGCGCGATTGTATATGGCGTATAAGGCACCTTTGTTTTGATCCAGAACAGCACGGATTTTCTCTTCACTACGCTGACCTTCAGCGGTTGCGCGGGTTGCTTTTTCTACATCACCGCCAACATCTACTGCCGTACCACCGAGGGTTACGCTATCAACCTGCGTCACATCACGACCACCCAACGAGGCAACGCCTGATACGCTGGGCACAGCAGCCGTTCGAATACCGCCACTGGTTGAAGTCGCACTTCCCATAATCACTGAGCGTTTAACTTCAGTTGCTTGACCACCACCTTTAGCTAAATTGGCAGGAGTCTGTGGTGTAGCAAAAGATTCACGCAATGCTGCCAAATCATCCTTCATGGCTAACAAACCCGATTGCTGCGCCTTTTCGCGAGCCTTTTGCACTTCTTGTGGCGTCACTTTTTCAGGCTTGGGCTCAGGCTTAGGTTTAGGTTCAGGTTTAGGCTCTGGCTTTGGCTCAGGCTTTACTTCTGGCTTTGGCTCTGGCTTTTTCTCCTCTACTTTCGGTGGCAGTTCCTTTTTCTTTAATACAACTTTTGCTAACTGCGGCGGTAATTTTTCTAATTCTTCTCGGCTTTGCTCTGGCAAAGTGACACTTTGTACCAGCAATCCGCCGATGAGCGTTAGCACAATAAGCGCAGCAACAAAGATATTAAATCGTTTGTCCTGTCCCATTGAGGACGACCAAGGAAGTTTTAAATCGGGGATTTGACTACTCATCTTATTCCCCCTTCTTCGGTAATTCTGTTTTCGTTACAGCCAAAGAAATATCTCGGTACTCTGCTTGCGCAGCTGTTGCCATGATCTTCTTTAACACCACGTAGGGAATTTCATTATTGCCTTGAATAATTAATGCACGGCCGTAAAGCTCTTCTTCTTCAGTGAGCTGAAGACGACGAGAAGCTTGATAACGCAACTCCTTATCCAAAGAAGCGATAATATCGTCCTCACTTTTTGCCATTTCTTCGATATCAGCGATCTTTTGACCGGCAATGAATAGCTCTGTATTACTGACTTGCACCAGCAACGCATCTTTAGGCATTTGATCGGCTATCGATACCGGCATGACAATATCGTCGGTATCTTTCAGAACCTGTACATCGCCAGAGTTCACCATCAAGAAAAACACTAAAATAGTGAATATATCCATTAGCGCAGTGAGGTTTAAGCCACCAATTTGTCCATTACGCTTATGTCTGCGCTCCATACGTTTTGCAGTATTTGACCTCTTCATGGCGCTGACTCCTCCGCTAATACTGGAGCATCACCCAGTGATATATCCGGAAACAGCTCCGCATGCACAACGTCGGTAACAAGAACCGCCTGGTAAGAGCGAACAGCATCCATCGTCGAGACCAACGTTTGGTAATTAGTTTTCTCTTCCGACAGAATTAAAATATCTTTTTTATTCTTAATTTCCGCATCATCGCTATTAGCAAAAGCTAACTTCAGTTCTTTCAGCTTCTCATTTAGCTTCTTGTAATCATAATGCCCGTCCACTTTAGGAAAACTGGCCAAGCCAACGCCGGCTGGAAAGTTTAAAGCCATGTGTTCGGGGCGAATAATTAATTCAATCTGGCGATTTTCGCTCGCATCATCTGCGCTATCACCACCGCCAGGTAGTTTAATTTCAAGCACTGTAGTAAATGACAACACCATGTTTAACAATAGTACGGGGACCAGTACTATCATCAAGTTCATGAACGAGGTGACATTTAATTCAACAGGCCCTGTATCTCTTTTTCTACGAGCCATACGACTTACTCCGGTTATGGCTGCGTTTAGCGCGCAATCATATTCAGAAACTTAACACCTGCCATTTCTAGGCTGTCGACAATTTCATTGGTTTTGGTCTGTAACAGAGCATGGCAAAGTAACAGCGGTATAGCTGCGATCAAACCAAAGGCTGTGGTGTTCATCGCTACCGAGATACTGCTTGATAACAAGGCTGCTTTCTCAGAGGGGTCGGCGTTAGCTACTGCGCTAAAGGCTTCAATCAAACCGATAATGGTACCTAATAGACCTAACAAGGTTGCAATATTCGCTAATGTCGCCAAATACGGTGTGCGCTTTTCTAAACGTGGCGAGGCTTCCATGACGCCTTCTTCCATTGCAATAGCAATGGCATCTCTATCAATAGTGTCACTAATACGCGCCGCACCGGCAGCAACAATACGCGCAACAGGCGCAGCACTCTCGTCGCCCATCTTAATCAATGAGGCATATTGGCCTTTTTTAATAAATGGCAACATCGCATCAAAAGCTTTACGGTTAGTTACTTTTGCACGGCTCAGGAATATATAACGTTCAATAGCTATCGCTAAACCCATCGCCATAACGATTGCGATTGGGTACATGAAAGCGCCGCCTTCTTGAAAAAAACGAAT
>SMEQ01000166.1_pt1 | contig 21149 bp, 18 predicted proteins | sample 2456281 | NCBI WGS metagenome assembly SMEQ01 (sample SAMN10132596, study PRJNA489261) | soil metagenome | isolation source: day1 antibiotic-loamy sand soil ammended with raw manure from dairy cow... | place: USA | collected 2015-04-01
AATTACGCTTGGGTCTTGTTCTCATACTTTCACCTAATTGCTTCTTGGTGCATGATAGCACCTCTAATTAGGTGACCAAATTCACTATGCCACTACAGATCAATATGGAAGCATAAAAAAACCCAACTAGGCGGTAAACCTCATTGGGTTTTTGCATAAAACGGACTAAAACTGCTAGCCGATAAAACCTAGCAATACACCGGCAGCTACCGCTGAGGCAATAACACCGGCGACGTTCGGCCCCATGGCGTGCATAAGTAAGAAGTTTTGCTGGTTAGCTTCTAAGCCTAGCTTGTTAGATACGCGTGCTGCCATGGGTACAGCGGATACACCGGCAGAGCCAATCAATGGGTTGATTTTGTTAGCGCTAAACATGTTCATCACTTTCGCCATTAACACACCCGCTGCCGTACCGCCGCTAAAAGCCAGCATCCCTAACAATAAAATGCCTAAGGTTTTTATTTGTAAAAATGATTCTGCTGAGAGCTTTGCGCCCACCGTTAGGCCAAGAGCAATGGTGATAATATTGATCAGCGAATTACGGCTGGTATCGGCTAAACGTTCAACCACGCCACTTTCACGCATCAAGTTACCAAAGGCAAACATGCCGACCAAGGGTGCAGCATCGGGCAATAGCAAGCCAATTAATAAGCAAAGCAGGATAGGAAAGATAATTTTTTCCAACTGGCTAACCGGACGCAGCTGCGTCATCACAATGGCGCGCTCTTCTTTCGTGGTTAAGGCGCGCATAATTGGCGGCTGAATTAATGGCACAAGCGCCATATACGAATACGCTGCAACAGCGATAGGGCCGAGTAAATCGGGTGCTAATCGCGACGCCACATAAATCGATGTTGGGCCATCAGCACCGCCTATAATGGCGATGGACGCGGCTTCTTTTAGGGTAAATTCCAAGCCTGGAATGCCTAAAGCGCCGATTGCTAAAGCACCTAATAAGGTGCCAAAAATACCAAACTGTGCTGCAGCACCTAATAGCATGGTTTTTGGATTAGCCAACATAGGGGCAAAATCTGTCATTGCACCGACGCCCATGAAGATCAACAGCGGGAATACACTGGTGGGTAAACCGACATCGTATAACAATTGCAGTATGCCACCGGCTTCAGCCATTCCTGCTGCGGGCAGGTTGGCCAATACGCCACCAAAACCTATAGGAATCAGCAATAAAGGCTCGAACCCTTTACGGATGGCCAAATAGATTAAGCCTAGGCAGATGGCAATCATTGCTGCCTGACCTATCTCTAGCTGGTAGACCCCAGTGTTATGCCATAATGTTAATAACTTATCCAAGGCTACATCCTCACGCAATACTGAGTAGGCAATCGCCCACAGAAACTGCATCACCGACGACTACATCAATGCTGGTAACAACACCACTGCGACAGGCGCGAATTTCAGTTTCCATTTTCATGGCTTCCAAAATAATCAACACATCACCTTCTTCAACCGCTTGGCCTGTTTTGACTAAGACTTTAAAGATGTTACCGGCTAGTGGTGCTGCTTGTGGTTCACCGCCTTCTGTGGCTGGTGTAGCTGCTGTTGTCTCTGCCGATTGGCCATCGCTGATTGGCTTAATGCCTTCAATATCACCGCCCTCGTTCACCTGAACAACATAGCTTTTACCATTCACGTCCACGGTATAGGTTTCAGGTGCTGATTCACCGGCTATGCGCTCTTTGCCGGTTGGCACTGGCTCAAATGCATCAGGGTTGCCACGATTTTCAAGAAAACGTAAGCCCATTTGTGGGAACAAAGCATAGGTCAGCACATCGTCTACTTCACGACCGCCTTGCGCCAACTTGATGCCTTTTTCTTTGGCAATTTGTCGTAGCTCTGCGGTTAGCTTATCCATTTCGTCATCGATTAAATCTGCTGGGCGGCAAGTATTCGCTTCACCACCTTCTAAGGCGCGTGCTTGTAACTCGGGGTTAAATGGCGCAGGGGCTGCACCGTATTCGCCTTTTAATACACCGGCAGTTTCTTTGGTAATCGACTTGTAACGTTCACCAGTTAATACGTTGATAACCGCTTGGGTGCCAACGATTTGCGAGGTCGGTGTAACTAAGGGAATAAAGCCTAAATCTTCACGCACGCGGGGTATCTCAGCGAGCACTTCATCAAACATATCACTCGCGCCTTGCTCTTTCAGTTGGCCTTCCATATTGGTCAGCATGCCACCAGGCACTTGCGCGACTAGAATACGTGAATCAACGCCTTTTAGCGTACCTTCAAATTTGGCGTATTTTTTACGTACTTCACGGAAGTAGCTAGCCACTTCTTCAAGCAAAGCTAAATCTAAGCCGGTGTCATGCTCGGTGTTTTGGAAAATAGCCACAACCGACTCGGTTGGGGAATGGCCATAAGTCATTGATAAGGAGGAGATCGAGGTATCGACGTTATCAATACCGGCTTCTACCGCTTTTACAATCGATGCGGTGGATAAGCCCGCGGTTGCATGGCATTGCATGTGTACAGGAATGCTTAAGCTGGCTTTAAGCTGGCTAACTAAATCATAGGCCACATAAGGGTTAAGAATACCGGCCATGTCTTTTATAACGATGGAGTCTGCGCCTAAGTCTTCCACTTGCTTGGCGAGATCCACCCACATTTGCAAGGTGTGTACTGGGCTTGTGGTATACGCGATGGTGCCTTGGGCGTGCTTGCCATTGGCTTTAACGGCCTCTAAGGCACGTTTGATATTGCGCGGATCATTCATCGCATCGAATACGCGAAAAACGTCTACACCATTTGCGGCAGCACGTTCAACAAACTTATCAACCACATCGTCTGCATAGTGGCGATAGCCTAGTAGGTTCTGGCCACGTAACAGCATTTGCTGCTTGGTATTGGGCATCGCCGCTTTTAATGTGCGGATTCGCTCCCACGGGTCTTCACCTAAGTATCGAATACAGGAGTCGAAGGTTGCACCACCCCAGGTTTCAACAGACCAAAAACCCACCTGATCTAATTTCTCTGCGATAGGCAGCATATCTTCAAGACGTAGACGCGTTGCCAATATGGATTGGTGGGCATCGCGTAAAACGACATCAGTAATTCCTAGTGGCTTTTTTACAGTCATAGAGGAAAGCTCCGTATTTCTATACTTGAGTTAGTTGTGCTGTGCACGGTGCTGTTGAATAGCAATTTGAATGGCATGTAGCGTATCTTTATCAATAGGTGATCCAGCTGCAGGCTTGGCAGCACGTAGCACTGCTTTTGTAGTGGTATTCTCAACCACTACAAAACGTTCAAGCACTTTCGCTAAAACTTGTATAAAAAAGATAAGCAACAATAAAAAAAGAAACACCAAACCCATGCCATAAAACATGAGTTCAACGCCTTCACGCAAGAGTAGCTGAGAAGTCATAACCGCCCCTAATGCCTACTAGCAAAACTTAGAATGTAAATATTTGCTGCAGCGCAATAAAATCTGATTGAGTACTACTAAAAGCCGCGCAGATTAACGTGAACAGGCATACTTAGCAAATAATTATGCGTTATAAGTATGCTTTTTTTTCGATACCGTTACGTTAAACAGTAGCCGCAGCGGGACTTTGGCTTACTAGCAAGACCTTAGCATATATAGGCTGAACACCAAGTGGTAAGAAGCCTCTTAGCTGGCTTTGTCGCCCTAAAGAGCGACAAAGCATAAAGCTTACACAATGGCCTTTAACCAAAACGTTTATCGGCTACAAAAGGGTTGGTTTTACGCTCTTGGCCAAAGGTTGAACTGGGGCCGTGGCCTGGAACAAATTGCACATCATCACCCAGTGGCCATAAGCGCTTAGTGATAGATTGCAGTAAATCCTGATGATTACCCTGCGGAAAATCGGTGCGCCCAATAGAACCTTGAAACAAAACATCGCCCACCCATGCCAATTTGCTCTCAGGATGATGAAAAACTACGTGGCCGGGCGTATGGCCTGGGCAGTGAATAACATCCAAGGTGATATCACCAAAGCTTACTGTGTCACCCTGCTCTAACCAGCGATCGGGGGTGAAAGTTCTTGTTGGCGGGAAATGCATCATTTTTGCATAGTCTTCTAAGCCATCTAGCCAGAATTTATCGCCTTTGTGTGGGCCCTCTATAGGCACACGTAAAATCTCGGACATTTCTTTCGCTGCACCAGCATGGTCTAAATGGCCGTGAGTAATAAAAATCTTCTCGGGTGTTGCATTCAGCTCTTTTAAGGCTTGTAGCAATTTATCCGGTTCGCCACCGGGATCGACTATTGCTGCTTTACCCGTTTTTTCACAAACTAAAATCGAGCAATTTTGTTGATACGCCGTTACCGGTACAACTACAACTTTTAATGCCATATTAACAACCATCACCTATGCTTTTTTGTATAAGCTTTTGATTATAGCTAAATATTGAGCTTGGTTGATACCTATATAAGGCGCAGCCAAGCTGAGAATATGATAAACGCCAAGGTGCACTAGATCCTCACCTTTTTCTTGCGGCCTAACTAACTGTTGATAAGCAAACCAATACATCATACTTTGCACAATATTTTCAGCCAAGAAGCGTATATCACCTTCATCCACTTCCACTTCCAAACGCTCTAGCAAACTTTTACACAAGGCTTCTATGGTTTTAATTTTCAGTAGTAGCAGACGCCTAAAGCGGCGTTCAACATCCGGATACTTAAACATAATGTCGGCGACATTTAAGTAGAAAAACCGGAATTTATAAATTTCTTCAAACAGTACATAGATAAACAGCCAATGATCTTCAACACTGAGCGTATTCTCCATGGATTGATTTAATAATAGAGTCAGTTGCTTATCGTAATCGGTATACAAGGTTTCGATAATGCTTTCTTTGCCTTTGAAGTGGTAGTACAAATTGCCGGGGCTGATATCCATTTCATTGGCGATATCGACAGTGGTGATATTCTGCTCACCTTCCTGATTAAATAGAAGCAAACTGGTAAAAAGAATACGATCGCGCGTCTTCATAGATTAACGTCCTAAAGTAAGGAGGATTACCTTAACGTTTTTTTAGGACAAAAAAAAGGGGAGCTATTGCTCCCCATACGGCTCAGCTAGCGGCATTACCGCTAGTTAAAACTTACTTAGCTTCTTTCTTGTCAGCGGCTGCACTTGCGGCTGCTTTCTTAGGGGCTGCTGCTTTCTTAGGAGCTGCAGTACCGCCTACGGCTTCGATTACTAAGTCTAACTTTTCTGACAACTCGTCTACTTTTGCAGCTAGATCAGCATTGGTAGAGAAAGACAGGCTTTCTTTAACTTGTGCTAAACGCTCTTCTAACGTAGAGGTTGACTTCTCTTTAACTTCAGTTAGTTTGGTTTGAGTTTCGCCTTCAAGCTTTTTGCCTTTAGCTACTAACTCATCAAACAAACGGCTTGATTCTTTGCTTACTTTTTCGCTAACCTTGTCGTACTGGCCTTGCGCTTCGTCAAATGCTTTACCGTAAGCACCTAAACCTGCTAACCAAATGTTCTTTGCAAGGTCGCTTGCTTTTTCTGCGATTTCTTTAAAATCTTTAGTATTTGTATCAGTCATGGTGTATCTCCACTGGGTTAGTTAAATAAATATCTTCACTTGATGTTTGTTAATATATCCATCTTGATTAGAATAAACATACTAAAACCCCAAATAATTTAATTCTTTTTTCACTGTAGGCAGAACACCATGAACACCAACGTAGAAAACGATGCGGCACCCGAAGAGCCAATAGCCGCAGCAGAACAGCAAGAAAACAAGCCTGAGCCAGCTATAATTGCCACCATCCGTGAAGAACAAAAATACACTTTAATGATTTTATCGGTGCTGCATGAGCAATTAGCCGAGTTTGATGTCGGCAAGACGCCAGACTACTCGTTAATGCTAGAAGTGATGAGCCACGCTAGCTACTTACCTGCCCGCTTCAGCCATGGAATCAAAGCCGAATTTATTCAGCGCATTATCGATAGCAGCGAAGAAGGCCATATCCCCTTAGAGAACCTGCTTGCCGAGCAAGTACAAATTACCGAGCTAGCTAAAGAGGTTATCAGCTCTTTAAAAGGCCTATTAAAAGAAGAAACCATATTAAAAGAAGAACAGTTAAAAATATTCAGTAAAAACTATATCGAGCTTTTAGAGTCTCATATAGAGATAGAAAACAGTTATATTCTAGAAACCAACTTGAGCGTCAGTGATGCTGAGCTACAAAGCTTATCGGAAAAGCTACAACAAAATGACGACCCCACATTAGCCACCCTCGTTGAAGAGCGCTATAAAGAGTTGTCAGAAAACTTTAACCGCAGCATTGATGACCTAGAAGAAGCCGCAAGCGACTTTGCTTTTTCTGAAATGATGAATATGGGTGCTTTTTTTGATGCCATAGAGCCATTTAGCGTTGGCGTTTACGAAATCAGCGCCATCATTAAAGACTATAGCTACCGTATGTACTTGGATAACTACCGTTGCTATAAAGAGTTATTAACCAGTAGGCAGGAAAGCCCTGGCGCATATCTAAAACGCCCGGTTGACTGTATGATGGACAGCTATAAAGAATCCATTGATAGCCTTAACAAAATAAAAGACGTGGTTGAAAAAACCCGTAAAGAAGTTAAAGAGCCTTATGAAATTCGTAGAAAAATACTTAGAAAATACCGATCATAAAACTAAAGCAGCCATGGCCGATGCGCATTACGCTCGGCCAGCTTTAGCATGCACCCCATTAGCGTCCAGTAGACCCTCATTTATGAAATACTTTTCATTACTTTTACTGCTAAGCGCGTTTACTGTGCACGCAGACAAAACCGTCGATACCAGTGCGGCTTTAAGCGCTAGCCATGCGCAACAAATCACCACCTTAGAAGTCGTACGTAAGCTGCAAATACAGCACTTTGAAAAGCACACCATCGACGACACCTTCTCTTTAAGCTTCTTGGATAATTACCTGAAAGCTTTAGACCCAAATCGACAAATTTTTCAGCAAGCGGATATTAACGCCTTTTATAAAAAGTACGGCACCGTATTAGATGACACAATAAAACGCGGCAACGTAAAACCCGGCTTTGAGATTTTTAATCAATACCGCAGTAAACATATCGCCCTGCTAGAAAAAACCTTGGCCGATTTACCCGCCACAGTAAACGCTTTCGATTATAAAAAAGATAAGCTTCTGCAAGCAGATCGTAGTGAAGCTGCGTGGCCTAAAAGCGATAAAGAAATTGATAGCCTTTGGTATGATCGTTTGAAAGCCTCTGCCCTTAGCCTAAAGCTTGCTGACAAAGAAACCGATGATATTGTTGAGTTATTAAGCAAACGCTATAAAAATCAGCTGGATCGTTTAAAGAAAGTCCGTAGCGATGATGTGTATCAGCTGTATATGAATGCATTTACTGAGCTATACGATCCCCATACCAATTACCTCTCCCCTGCTTCGTCTGATAATTTTGATATCTCCATGAGCTTGAAGCTTGAAGGTATAGGCGCGATATTAAGTGCCAGCGATGAACACACTCAAGTGGTGCGCTTAATCCATGCAGGCCCTGCGCAAAAGCAAGGTGAACTGCAGCCTATGGATAAAATTGTTGCTGTGGGCCAAGGTAAAGAGAAAATGGTCGATGTGGTTGGCTGGCGTTTAGACGAGGTGGTTAATTTAATCCGCGGCCCCAAAGGCAGTACGGTACGTTTAGAGGTGATCCCAGCAAAATCCATTGCCAATGACGAACATAAAACCATCACAATTGTTCGTGATGAGGTCAAGCTAGAAGAGCAGTCCGTACAGAAGGCCATGCTTAATCTTGAAGATGAAAATGGCATCAGCCGTAAAATCGGCATTCTCAATGTGCCAACGTTTTATATTGACTTTGATGCCGTGCGCAAACGCGATCCTAACTACAAAAGCACCACACGGGATACCGCGAAACTATTAAGCGAGTTGGTCAGAGAAGGTGCTGAAGGCATTATTATCGACCTACGTAATAATGGCGGTGGCTCGCTACGCGAAGCCAATGAGCTAACCGGTTTATTTATCGAGAAAGGCCCTTCCGTACAAATACGCCAGGCCGATAATCGCACTTATGTACAAGCGAAAAAATTTTTTGCACCCTATTATGATGGCCCAATGGTGGTACTCATTAACCGTATGAGTGCATCGGCCTCTGAAATCTTTGCCGGCGCCATGCAAGACTACCAGCGCGCTGTCGTTGTCGGTTCGCCCTCGTTTGGCAAAGGCACGGTGCAATCCTTAACGGATTTGAGCCACGGTAAATTAAAGCTAACTGAGTCCAAATTTTATCGTATATCCGGTAAAAGCACACAAGGTAAAGGGGTAACACCTGATATCGCTCTACCCTCTTTATATGATGAAAGTAAAATTGGGGAAAGCTTCTTAGATAAAGCCTTAGCCAACGATTCGATTGCACCGGCTAAGTACAGTGCCTATTACAACTTAAACCCGATTATTGAGCCATTGGCGACCTTATCGAAAAAACGCGCCGCCAATGATGCCGATTTCATCTATATCAAAAAGCGTACCGAATACGATAAAAGCCGTAATACGGACTATGTATCGTTGAATGAACAAGTGCGCCTGCGTGAACGTGAAACTGCGAAAAAAGAACTGTTAAAGTTATTGAATGAGAAGCGTCAAGCCAAGGGACTAGCTGTATTAGATAGCCTTAGTGATGATGAGGACGACGATAAAGCGCTAGAGGACGAAAAAGATATTGTAGCCAACAACGGTGACGATGAAAGCAATAAAATTGATTTAGAAGACCCCTACCTGAATGAATCAGCGCGCATCTTGTTAGATATGCAGCAGTCTTTAAATCAACAGTTGGCGAAAACTAAGTAAGCAACACTTACTTTTTAAGTGCGTACAAGGCTTGGCGAACATAATCGATCTTGCCTTGTTGGCTTAAACCCCGCTGCTCCAGCTCTTCAGCATGGATAAAATCACCAAACACCAATGGCAAGCGCTGATGCTTTTGGCGAGAGAACATTTCACGCATCAGCTTCATTTGCAAAAGCTCTCTGAACAGCAAAATACGGTTACTCAGTGGCCTTGTTATAACACTAAAAAAATAAAAAGCTGTGCTATTTCTGCCGCCTACAAAAGCGGGCAATATCGGTACTTTCTTCTGCGTAGCAAGGCGCAAAAAACTACCATTCCAAGGAAAGTCCCTTAAACCTTTCAAGCTGATAGCAGACACCCTTCCCGCCGGGAAAATAATCAGTAGACCTTCATTATCCAAATGTTGATAGATCGTTCTCAGTGATTTTTTACTGATAGCACCGAAATGGTTGTCCACTGGGATTGTGTAATCATTCATGTCTAACATCACGTGTAGTGATTCATTCAGCATCAGCTTCACATCAGGTCTGATTTCACGTAATTTTTTGATCAAACCCAAACCATCAAGATAGCCTAAGGAATGATTGGCAACGACTATTAAACGTCCTGTTTTGGGAATTTTCGCCCTATCCTTCTCATTGAGAAGAAAATCAAAATCAAGATATTCAAAGCCTTTGTCCAATAGCTCGATTCGGGCTTCTGTGGGATTTTTTTCGGCAAACGCTTGGAATTCTTTTTCTTTCCACATCCAACGTGCAATCGCAATCGCAATCGCACTTAAGCGTGGGTGCTTGGCATAAACCTCGGGATGCTGCTGAGCGAACATGGATTTGATATCAAACATAGGCTAGTCAATTTTTTTATTTTTAAACATCAACAGTAAAATCGCAGGTAAAACCACCATATCCGCAATTAAAGCTAAGACTATACACAAGGCGGTTAAATAACCAAAAGCAATGAGGTTATTCAGCGACGACAAACAGTACATTAAAAAGGCTATGCATAATACTAGCGATGTAGCACTTAATGCCTTACCTGTGGTTAGTAAGGTAGCTGTCATCGCTTGCAGCGTATTACCTGACTCGGCTAAAAAGCGCCTGAATGTGTATAGCAAGTGGATGGTATCATCAACGATCAAGCCGATGGCAATAGAGCCGATTAAAATCGTAAAAACATCTAAGGGTATTGAAAATACCTGCATCACTGCTAAAGTTATGGCTATCGGCGTAATGTTGGGCAGTGCCATAATCAGCAAACCTAAACGCATACTTTTACTCAGCAGGATCAACAACAGCAAAATCACCACACCGGCATAGATATAACTCACCAGCATGGAGGTAATCTGTGTTTTAAAGGCCTTATTAGTGAGTGTCGCCATACCCGTCATCGTAATATCGAGTTGCTGCTGTGTTTGTTGGGCAAAATCTTGCTCTAGCACAGCAATAAACGCATCGTATTGCAAAGAATCTATCCAGGGTATGGATAAGGTAATGCGCACCTCGCTCATATCAGTGTTCATCAGTCTATTTAAGCTATGGTCGGCATCGAACTGCAGTAACAGTAAAATCTGCGCTAAGAGCTCCCGTGAGATAGGTAGCTCATAGCCTAGCTCCGGCAACAAGACTTGATTAGCCTCTTTCAGCATATTTAATACACTAATGACTGAATCAATAGGAATACCCATGGGCGGTGTTTGCTGCAGAGCTGTTAGCCAATCATCGAGCAACTGCAATTGCTCCAGCGTTAATGGCTTACCAATGGACTGCGCATTACGGATGAGTATCTCCATTTGCATGGTGCCGCCCATTTGTTGCTCAATTTGGGCGTTGGTCGTACGGACGGCGCTTTCTTCATCAAACCATTCTAAGACATTCAAACTAAACTGCAGCTGACTAGCAATGCTAAGACTAAGCAGCAATACACCAACGGCAATAACAATAATGCTACGCTTGAAAGTATCCAGCACAGCGACATACCCTTGCACAAAGCTTTGTAACCTTTCACTGCTTTGCAATTGCTTTATGGGTTTAGCTTTTTGTGGCAGCAGAACCAAAATAGCGGGCAAACAAAAAAGCGTAATAAAATACGCAAGCCAAATGCCAACGGCTGAAAAAATACCGAAATTAGCAATCGATGCCACATTTGAATTAACAAACGAAAATAAGCCCACCGAAGTCGTCAAGGTAGTGAAAAACATTGCAACGCCGGTGTGCTTTACTGCCTCATGAATGGCCTGATAGCGATCGTGACTTCGATTAAAAGCGGGGTAAAAAGCCTGTAAGAAGTGCACCGCATTTGCCACCCCTACAGCCATTAAAAATGAGGGCAAAATAATACTGCTTATTTGCACAGAAAACTGAAAGCGCGCCATGATAGCCAACACCATAACAATGGTGGCAAACAAACATAGCAAAGGAAAAATAACCGCTGATAAGCGACGAAAAATAGCAAACAGAATAACCGCAACAACCAAGCTCGCTAGGATGACGAAAAACAGCATTTCATCTTTGGTTGTTTTTGTTAATACAGCGCTAATAACCGGCGACCCACCAACCAATAATGGCTTGGAAAAATTCACCTGATGGGTCTGCAGCACAGCTTCTATATCCGACAATACATGCTGCACCCGTGTAATATCAAGCCGTCTATTATTTTCATCGTATTGGCTTAAAAACAAGATAATACCGGCGGCATCGCCGGTGGCGCTGACTAAACGATTAAGATAGTAAGGGGTATTAATCGCTTGCTGTTGTTTTTGCTGCCAATCAATCGTGGCCGACAAATCACTGGCCAAAAACTGGTCAATGATAATATCGTCGTCTTCACTGCTGATACTGCGCGCATTCAGCAAGGATTCAACACTGGCTAGGTTTTTTACTTGGGTTTCTAAGTCCGTATGCAAATTTTTTAAACGCGCAACACCTGCTGCTGAGAACAACTGCTGGTCTTCCAGCATGACAATAAAGTAGGCGCTTAAGCCATATTGATCTTCGAACTTTAGATACTCAAGACGGTGGGGGTCATTTTCTTGCAGAAAGCTTTCCGTTGAGGAATCGAAGGAAAGCGTATTCAGCTGCCATAAGCTGAGCCCGGTAATTACTACAAAGAACAATAAGCAAGCAATAGGCTGACGCACAGCCAAGCCTACGATAGCATTGATAAAATTCACCAGAGCCTTCAAAGCTACACTCTCTTTAGAGTATTCCGCACTGCAGTGCGGTTATTATTATAGGACTAAATCTTGGTAAGGCTAAGCTCTTGCTCACGCTTTAACAATGCCTTCATGGAGCCTGTCACGCCGTGCTGTACGGCTAAACCTAACTTTTCCTGCAGGCTTTTCTTTTCTGCAAAGCTCACTAGAAAAATATCTTTCTGCTTATGATGCTGCATAAAATAATCATCGCTGGTGGTTAAGCCATCGATGAGTTGATTGTCAATCGCTTGCTTACCGTACCAGACTTCGCCGGTAGCAACGTCTTGCATAACCACTTGCGGCCTATGTTCGCTGATAAAAGCTTTAAACAACTCATGAGTATTTTCTAAGTCTTCTTTCAGCTTGTTTCGCCCTTTATCAGTAATCTCGCCGAACATGGTAATGGGCGCTTTATACTCGCCTGCCGTCATGATTTCGTAATCGACATCATACTTTTTCAAGGCACGATGAAAGTTCGGTATTTGCGCTAACACACCGATAGAGCCGATAATTGCAAAGGGTGCAGCTAAAATTTTATCAGCCACACAAGCCATTAAATAACCGCCACTTGCGGCTACTTTATCAATACAGACAGTGAGCGGAATGCCAGCATCGCGTATACGTTGTAATTGCGAGGCCGCAAGGCCATAGGTATGCACCATACCGCCCATACTTTCGATATTGACGACGACTTCGTCGGCTTTGGTGGCGATAGTGAGAATTGCTGTCACTTCATGACGAATGTTTTCAACCTGACTGGCCTCAACATCGCCATTAAAATCTAAAAAGTAAATTCGTGGCCGACTAATATCTTGTTTTTTAAGCTGCTTTTCTTCTTTCTTTTTTTGCTGTTGCTCGATTTTGTATTGCTTTTGACTTAAGACCGCTTCCTTGAGGTTTTTTTCAAACTGCTCAAACTGTTTATTGATTTTTTTGATACGAATACTGCCACCCAGTAAATTTTGTAATTTACCATTGTGTTTTTGTGCAGCAATAATACCGAGAACAACAACCAAGGCAAAAACCATGGTGACAACTTTGGCCAAAAATAGGCCATATTCAGCTAGTAATTCCACACATTCCCCATTAATAAAGTAAGCTTACAACCACTCATTCATAACTTTTTCAGCAACGACATTCGCAGGCTTTGCTTCTAAGCCATCGCTACCAATTGTAATAGTGTACATTGCACCGTCGGCAATCGGCAAAAAACTGGCTGAGACATCATTCGCCGTCAGAATCCCTAATGATTTACCTTTAAAATAGCGCCATAGATTAATGCCCACATCGCTATTTGCTAGTATATGCGGCTTTTCAGCCAAACTGTTTTCTTGCTCTAAGGCATAGTAACGGGCGCTAAGGCTATTTAACTGATAAAAAGGTTTTTTCGATAGCGCAATGGTTAAGCTGCGTGCATCAACCTGCCACATATCACCACGTAAAACGTAGCTAGATTCCTCACCTAAACCTGTTTGAATAATGAGCGCTTGATACTCTTGCGGTGCGGTTTCAGCAAAGCTGATATGCGCTAATACTTGGCCTTGGGATAAAGGTTTATATGTGGCGATATTGATACTGACCAATACCGCTAGAGTAGCAATAACTAGCAAGGAAAAGCCGGTAAATCCGCGCAAAAACTGTAAAAACCAATGCCGCTTAAATAACACTTTGCTAGCCACTAACACCAATACAGCGGCCAATACCAAGAGGACAATACTAACAATACCGAAATCCATACCCTACTCTCTTTGCTTTGTTATGCTAAACAGAAAAACCTAAAGCCGCTAAACTTTGTTCCGCAATTTGTAAGGCGTTATCAGGCGCTTCACCATGCAACTCAATTTCTGATAAGTAGTATTCCAATGAAATTAATGCATCAGCCATGGTTTCTAGAATTTCTTCTGCACGCTTCTCATCGATTTGCTCCTGTATGCTGGCATTGATGAATTCAACACACTTCGTCAATACCGTAGCGGCACGTTTATAGCCAAGTATTGCCACACCACCACGAACCGAATTCAATGACTCTAACACGCTCTCAATATGGGTTTTGTCGTAATTAGACTCGACAAAGGAGTTGATCTCCTTTTTAGCCTGTGCAATCCCGGCTTGTGCCTCTTGGATAACAATGCTTTCGGCTTCATTAAGCTGGCTTTGTGACATCAATGCACGCTTACTGCCTTCGTCTTCATGTTGTGCGGTGAAGTTTAAGTCGAAGCGGTTGAGTTTATTTAGCGCGCTTTCGACATAAAGCAAGTCATCTGCAACGGCCAATAATTGTTCTTTATCGTAGCTCGATTCACCCACCCAGGCCTGTACCGTTTCTTGCATACTACGTAATACGCGGCTAGGAGAAGTAAGGCCAATCACAGACAAGACATCAGAGGTGCGTTGAAAAACGCCGGCCATATTGGCAAAATCCACTGAACCGCTATTATCTTGTGCAGCCACTTCTAGCTGCTCTTTACATAGCGCCAACTCTTCACGTAAGGCAACAACCATCACTAATACGGTTTCGGCATTCGGCCCCTGCATAATATGACGTTCGCGCTGTAAAAACTGATCGCTAATGGCTAACTCTGCTAATCCTAAGCGCTTTACCACTTCGGCTGATGCTGCGTGCGTACAGCGTGAGAGCTTCACTAAGTATGCTAACTCAGTTAATAGTTTGTGGTCGGCGACCAAATCCGCAGCAGCATTGGACTGCTCAAACTGACGTAACAAGCCATCAACCAAGGCCAGTGTGCGTTTGCGGGTGAAACTCAATTGTAAATCTTGACTGAGTAAAGCTTCTAATACAGCTTCGGTTAATAGCCACTGCGCTCGTATAGGCATACTGCCTGATGCAGCGGATAATCGCTGCATAGCGCGGTGCATCAGTTGTAGTTTGAGCTGCAAATTATCATCACGAATAAGGCCGATCAGACCTATTTGGTACATTTGACGTAAGCGCTTAATGAGCGCCGGCAAATCGCTAGCGGGTTCTTGTTCACCGGCAAGATCAACAGGTTCTTTAACCACATAAGGGCTGATTTGCGTTTCAAAGATTACCGGCTGGCGGCGCGCAGAACGTACTTCATTGATAAAAGTGAGCGTTAGCGCTGGAATTGCTTGCTCCCTATCGAGCACATATTCTAGATAACAAGGCATAGCGACAAAGGCTTGGCTTAAAGCGGATAAAGCAAAGTCAGCCGTTCTCTGTGGCTGCTCAATAATATCGTCGAGCAATAACAGCATTTCTTGCGCTAATAACAGACCGCCGGGTATTTCTAGCATTTTCAAAACGCCAGCAACATCGGTCAGTAGGTTTTTACTTTCGGCTAGCTGATCGACCACATTACGATCCGTCATAAACGCTTCGAAGTGTTTCGAGGCGTTTTGCAAGGTTACTGTCAGCTCTGGCTCAACAATTTTAATTGACGTTACGGACAAGGGAATAATGTCTGCCACAAGAATGCCTTTTTTTGTTATTGTCGTTAAATATTCAAAGTGCCTTAATGTACCGGCACAGCTTAAGCGAGTATCAGAAATAAAGAAACTACTAAAAAGTTCGAATTAAAACCAGTGTTTAGCGCAGTTTTTTCACACAAAGCCGCAGCAATTCGCGCTTTTCATTAAGCATTGTCGACTTATCACACGTTACCATTGTCGATCTTTGCCGCTTTTCTTATTCAGTTTTAACAAATACTCTTGATGCAATGCTAATTCTTCTATTGATGCTTCTAGGGTAGCCAGGTTGAAATTGCCCGTCAGTGGGCGTATAGGCTCTGCGCCATGCTGGCCACCAAAGCCACTATTACCATCAAACTGCAAGCCCGTTTGGCCGCCCGTCATCAGCAAGTAAACTTGGGCTAGTAAGTCAGCATCGATTAAAGCGCCATGCAGTTCTCGGCCGCTATTGTCCACCTGAAAACGGCGACACAAAGCATCCAAACTGCTCGCCGAGCCAGGGTACTTTTGTTTAGCCATTGCTAAGGTATCTACGATGACGCAGTAATCCTCTAGCTTAGAAAAACCTTTCTTGGTTTGTTGTAACTCATAATCTAAAAACGTCACATCAAAGGTCGCGTTATGGGCGATAATTTCTGCGCCGGCAATAAAGTCGATAAACTCTTGTGCGACATCTGCAAACAGTGGCTTATCGGATAAGAACTCCGTGGTTAAACCGTGAACTGCTAAAGCGCCTGGATCACTATCACGCTGGGGGTTGATGTAAGTGTGCCACGTTCGCCCGGTCACTTCTCTATCGATAATCTCGACACAACCAATCTCTAGAACACGGTCGCCCTGTTCAACATAAAAGCCGGTTGTTTCTGTATCAAATGCTATCTGTCGCATTAAGCACCTCTTCCACACCTTTATTGGCCAGTTCGTCGGCGATTTCATTTTCTATATGACCGCTATGGCCTTTCACCCAATGCCAGTCTACCCGATGTTGGCTAACCAATCGGTCTAGCTCTTGCCACAAATCGACATTCTTTACCGGCTTTTTTTGGCTAGTTTTCCAGTTATTCTTTTTCCAGTTCAGTAGCCACTTCTGTATGCCGTCTTTAACATAAACAGAATCCGTCGTAAGGCGCACATCGCAAGGGCGCGTTAAGGATTTTAAAGCCTGAATGGCTGCCATTAACTCCATGCGGTTATTGGTTGTATGCGCCTCGCCACCATAGATTCTTTTCTCTTTGCCTTGGTAGCGCAATAAAGCACCCCAACCACCCACGCCTGGGTTGCCTTTACAGGCACCGTCAGTAAAAATTTCAACGACTTGTTTATTAGACATTACTTCAAAGGGGTCTTTTTATTGTTTTGCTCAGTATAGTAGGAGACCTCGACTGTAGGTCTGCCTGCTTGAACCAAACGGGATGGAAAGTTCACTGGTGTTAAACGAGAAACCTCTTTTTTTGCCAGTACGATATAAAAACTACCTAAGGGCCAATGGTTGCGCTGTAAAAACTTTGCACAAGGTAAGGAACGACCCATAAGGTTATTCAACGGTACGCGATAATGGCCGTATTGTACTGATTCTACACTAAAACCCATAATTGCTAACCAATCGGCTAAACGATGCACATGAAACAAAGGGTTTTGCCAAATACCTTTTTTACGTAGGCGATCTCGTAAAGATAGCAAACCCATCATGCTCAACGGATTAAAGCCGACAATCATAACATAGCCCGAAGGTACGACCACACGTGAAACCTCTCGCAGCAAAATGTGCGGCTGCGCACTATGCTCCATCACGTGATGCAAAACGGCAACATCAATGCTTTCACTTTCTAAGGGCAACTCTTCATCACAAACACCATTCACCTCACCACCCACTAAAGGCCCCAGCGAAAAACGATGGCGTATTTTACTCTGATTATGCAAGCATACATCGCGACAGCTACTTATTTGCATCAGATGATAGCCAAACAAATTTTTTAATAATTCATCGATTTGCAGCTGTTCGGCTTGCAATACACTCTGTCCTGCTTTAGAAGTGAACCATTGTTCAAGTTGCGGCATCAAAGATGCCATAGACTTTAATGAAGTTGGATGCTTGAGATTGTGCGGTTTAAAAAGTTTCATCGCCAGTTCCGGTTCCACTTGCCCACTTTATGCGAGATAATCTCGCCTTTGATTGACAGTATTTAATTATGCCTATTGTTTTACCCATACTCGCCTTTAACGATAACTATATTTGGGCCATTGTGCACAAAGGAAAAGCCATTGTTGTTGATCCAGGTGATGCCAAACCCGTACAGCATTTTTTACAGCAACATCAGCTGCAATTAGCCGGCATTTTAATTACCCATTGGCATGCTGACCATACAGGCGGTATTGCTAGCCTACTACAAAAACACCCCGATATAGCGATTATTGGCCCAAAGCATGAGGCTATTTCTGCTAATCACCTGATTGAGGACGAGCAAGAAATCACCCTTGCTGGCATCAATTTTCAAACCCTTAACGTGCCTGGTCATACTTTAGAGCATATTGCTTTTTATCAGCAGGAGAACGGCTGGCTCTTTTGTGGCGACACACTATTTGCCGCGGGTTGCGGACGTATCTTCGAGGGCACGCCTGAGATGATGCTAAACTCTTTAAATAAGTTAGCTGCCCTACCCGACAATACGCAAATATTCTGCGCTCATGAATACACCGTCAGTAACCTCTTGTTTGCCCAAGCAGTAGAACCCAACAATGCGGCTATAGAAAAACGCTTACAGCAATGCCAAGCCTTACGTGAGCAAAACCACCCAACCTTGCCCTCGACACTGGCAAAAGAACGCAAAACCAATCCTTTTTTACGCACGGAAGAAAAAGAAGTTATTAAAACTGCCTTAAGCAAGCATGCGAAATCTGATAGCAGCTTGGACGTTTTCACCTTTTTACGCGAGTGGAAAAATAATTTTTGATGCCTTATTTTCGTTTACTGTTTCCTTTAGTTACTTTGGTGCTGGCTGCCTGCCAAACCGTACAACCCAAACAAGCCCTCGAAAAAGTGGAAGAAGCCCCACGTATCGAATGGCTGGTTGAGGAAGGCTTATGGCATTGTTATCCGCTGGATGAATATGCGTATTCTGAAGAGCAAGAAGCATTTTTGTTCCCGCCTTCACCTGAAGATAGCCTATGGCCAAGACTACAAGCGGGTTTAACTTTGCCCTATGTCGATAATGCCGAAGTTAACGCGCAATTAAACTGGTATTTGCGCAACCCTCGCTATATGGAACGCGTACAACAGCGCGCTAGCCGCTATATGTTCCATATTTTAGAGGTGCTGCATGAAAACGATGTGCCGTTTGATATGGCGTTATTACCCATTGTAGAAAGCGCCTTCGAGCCTTTTGCCTACTCGCATGGTCAAGCCTCTGGCTTATGGCAATTTATCCCTTCCACGGGCAAGCGCTTTGGTCTAGATCAAAACTGGTGGTACGACGGGCGCCGCGATGCGGTAAGCTCCACCCAAGCAGCAATGAGCTACCTACGCTATTTGCATCGCTTTTTTGATGGCGATTGGATGCATGCGCTAGCGGCCTATAATTCTGGCGAAGGTACAGTACGTCGGGCCATACGCAAAAACCAAAGCCAAGGCAAACCCACCGATTTTTGGCATCTTACTCTACCAAAAGAAACCCGTGGTTATGTACCCAAAATGATTGCTTTGGCAGAGATTTTCCGCAACGCGGATAAGTACGAAGTCGAACTCCTACATATTCCCAACAAGGCCTATTTTATTGAGGTCCCCTTAGATGATCAGCTCGATTTAATGCAAGCAGCGCAGTTGGCAGATATCAGCATTGACGAGCTGTACTACCTAAACCCGGGTTTTAATCGCTGGGCAACCCCGCCTGGGGATGCCTACACTTTAAAAATCCCAGTAGAAGCAGAAGAAGGCTTTCGCCAAGCACTGGCCGAACTCCCTAAAGATCAACGCATTAGCTGGCAGCGGCATATTATTGCCTCTGGCGAATCGTTAAACAGTATCGCCAAAAAGTACCATAGCGATATTGATTGGATAAAAGAAATCAACAAACTGCGCTCCAATATAATCATTGCGGGCCAAACGCTGATGATTCCTGTCGCGAGTGCAAATTTACAGCAGTATCGTCACTCGCAAAACCAGCGCTTGGATAGCAAACAAAACCGAGCACCCGCCAGCAACCTGCAACGCACGGACTATATCGTGAAGTCTGGCGATTCTTTTTGGAGTATCGCTCGCGCCCATAAAGTTGAGGTGCGCTCCCTTGCCCGCTGGAATAATAAAGCACCCCGCGATACCTTACATATCGGCGAAAAGCTAGTGATCTGGCAGGCAAGCAATTACCCTAGCCGCCAAGGTCGCGTTACTCGCATTAATTACCGTGTACGCCAAGGCGATTCTTTGGCTAAAATTGCCAGTAAGTTTAAAGTCTCGGTGTCACAAATTACCCAATGGAATAACCTTGATAAAAATCGTTATCTACAACCCGGCCAGCAGCTGACGTTGCACGTTAACGTAATGAACACCAGCCATTAATTAATAAAACCAAGGGCTTGTTATGTATAAAATCATTCTACCGTTGCTATTAGTATTCAGCAGCGTCTACGCGCAAGCACAGACCCTCCATAAAAGCCATGCCATTGCCATGCATGGCGAGCCAGCGTTAACAAAAGACTTTACTCACCTGCCCTACGCTAACCCGAAGGCGGTAAAAGGTGGGGATTTACGCTTAGCCTACCAAGGCACGTTTGACTCTTTAAACCCCTATATCGTCAAAGGCAATGCCGCGGATAATTTATGGCTAATTTACGACACGCTCACTGTGCAATCCAACGACGAAGCCTTTACCGAATACGGATTACTGGCCGAAACTATTGAATGGCCAGAAGACCGCAGCTGGGTTAGCTACGACTTACGCAAAAACGCCTACTTCCACGATGGCAAAGCCATTACCGCCGAGGATGTCGCCTTTACTTTTGCGCTTTTAATGAAGCATGGCAGCCCCGGTTTTAAAGCCTATTACGCTGGCGTGGATAAAGTCAGCGTTATTTCCAAGCACAAAGTGCGCTTTGATTTTAAAGAAAGCAATAACCGCGAATTAGTATTGATTGTTGGTCAATTACCGGTATTGCCCAAGCATTTTTGGGAAAAACAAGATTTTGATCAAAGCAGCTTAGAAATTCCCTTAGGCAGCGGCCCTTATCGTGTTGATAATGTCGATGCAGGTAAAAGCATTAGCTACCAACGTGTCGATAATTACTGGGCCAAAGATTTACCGATCAACCGTGGCCTATACAACTTCGATAGCGTACGCATTGATTACTATCGCGACCCCACCGTACTGTTAGAAGCTTTAAAAGCGCACAAATACGATATGCGCTTAGAGAATATCGCCAAGCAATGGGCTAGTGCTTACACAGGCAACGCGATAGATTCTGGCAAACTGAAAAAAGTCCATATCGCCCATGAAAACCCCGTTGGTTTGCAATCGTTTGTGTTTAATTTACGCAAACCCTTATTCAGCGATATGCGCGTGCGCAAAGCCTTAGCCTACGCCTTTGACTTTGAGTGGAGCAATAAAACCCTGTTCTATAACAGCTATAAGCGTAGCAATAGCTTTTATACCAACTCGGAACTTGCCAGCAGCGGCCTGCCC
>SMEQ01000167.1_pt1 | contig 21120 bp, 16 predicted proteins | sample 2456281 | NCBI WGS metagenome assembly SMEQ01 (sample SAMN10132596, study PRJNA489261) | soil metagenome | isolation source: day1 antibiotic-loamy sand soil ammended with raw manure from dairy cow... | place: USA | collected 2015-04-01
GGTATTCATGCTACTGCGTGGTGAAAGCAAATCACAACAACTGCTCATTAACACCAGCCAAACATCTGGTTGTAACTTATCCGTAAAAATAGAACTTTTATGAATGCTTGGTTTGATTTTTTTGGTATTCATGCGACTGCGTGGTGAAAGCAAATCACAACGTCTTAATGGAACTCGTGGATTATCTCTAAGTTGTAACTTATCTGAAAAAACAGAACTTTTATAAATGCTTGGTTTGATTATCTGGTACTCATTCGACTGCGTGGTGGAAGCAAATCACAACGGTTACCGAAAGTATTTCTGTCGAAAATTATTGTAAATTATCCTTAAAGCATGTTTTTTTTTGCTTAAAGCTTTCGTGCGTTAAATTAGTTTTTGAATTACTTCTAAATATTAAATATAAATACAATTCGTAAATATGTTTTATGTTTGTATAATACATTCATAAAAATAAAGCCATGAGTACCTTCACCAGCAGTTTACCAGATGATTTATTGCAATTGCTTTCGGAAAAAGCTAAAGAATTATCTTTACCTAAAAATAAGCTAATCGAAAAAGCATTGCGTATCTATTTAGAACAATTGAATCGTGCAGCGTATGTGAAGTCTTACAAGCAAATGGCTCACGACGAAGATGTGACGATTCTTGCTGAAGAAGGAATGGTGGAATACATGAAACAGATAGAAGAATGAAGCAAGGCGAAATCTGGAACGCAAACTTGAATCCGACAAAAGAAAGTGAACAAGCTGGTTTTCATCCTGTGCTAATTCTCAGTGGAAATATGATGAATGATCTCGCGCCTGTCGTTGTGATTTGTCCATTAACGACCAAGTTAAAAAGATATCATGGAAATTTAATTCTTCAGCCGAATGACTTGAATAAACTTAAGCAAGAATCGGAGGTACTTACTTTCCATGTAAGGTCTGTATCCAAAATAAGACTGAAAGAAAAAATTGGTAAATTAACCTCCAAAGAACTAAAGCAAGTCCATAGTTGCTTGGACGACCTTCTGAATTATTGATAATCAATAAAAGAATATCTTAACCCTTCTTCAAAAATTCAATATTCCTAGTTAGTCCCGCAAACTTGGTTCGTTTAATCGGACTCTTTTTGAAAAGTTCTCGATACAATTCTTCAGTCAGTTCTTCCCAATCCCCTTTGGATAAATCCAATAACTTTGGGTGTGGATTGAACAAAGGTTCATTGTGCGGACTTGCAAATCGATTCCAGGGACAAACATCTTGGCAAATATCGCAACCAAATGCCCAATCTTCCATTTGACTTTTAAATTCGGAGGGCAAAAGAGCATCTTTAAGCTCGATTGTTAAATAAGATATACATTTCGAACCATCGACAACATAAGGAGTATTTAAAGCATCAGTTGGACATGCATCGATGCATTTCGTGCACGTTCCACAATAATCTTTGATTGGGCCATCTGGAGTCAATTCCAAACCGAGGATTAACTCAGCAAGAAAATAGAAAGAGCCGTTTTTAGGGTGAATTACCAAGCCGTTTTTTCCTTGCCAACCAAGTCCGCTTTTCTTTGCCCACGCTTTGTCCATCACCGGTGCAGAATCGACAAAAACACGACCGTCAATTTCACCAATTTCAGCTCGTAGGATATCTAAAAACTGAAACAACTTGTCTTTAATGATAAAGTGATAATCGGTACCGTAGGCGTACTTGGAAATGTGGTAAGAATCCGTGCGTTGCTTTTGTTCAGGATAATAATTCATCATCAAGGACACCACACTTTTAGCGCCAGGAACTAACACACGCGGATCCAGGCGCATGTCGATGTAATTTTCCATGTAGGACATTTCACCGTGCTTGTTTTCATTCAACCATTTTTCAAAACGGGGTGCTTCTTCTTCTAAGAAATCAGCTTTAGAAATACCGCAAAACTGAAATCCCAAGTCCAACGCAACTTGTTTAACAAACTTCGTATTATTAACCAGAGCAGACATTTAGAACAAACCGCCTTGCGTAAATCCAAGGTCTTTTCCGAGATGTTTATACGCTTTCTCAGTGGCTTTTCGTCCGCGTTGCGTACGCATTAAGAAACCTTCCTGAATTAAGAACGGTTCGTACACTTCTTCCAAAGTACCTGCATTCTCACCAATAGCAGTAGCGATGGTCGTTAGACCTACTGGTCCGCCGTTGAACTTATCGATAATGGCCAAAAGAACGCGATTATCCATCTCATCCAAACCATATTTATCCACATTCAATGCTTCCAACGCAAATTCAGTGATTTCACGGTCAATCGATCCAGTTCCTTTCACTTGCGCAAAATCACGAACTCTTCGAAGTAACGCATTGGCAATTCTTGGTGTACCTCTACTTCTACTCGCTATTTGATACGCTGCGTCATCGGAAATTGGAATGCCTAATAAATCAGAAGATCGTTGAACAATTAAGGTCAATGTTTTTGAATCGTAATATTGCAATCTGGCGTTGATTCCAAATCGAGCACGAAGTGGAGAAGTCAATAATCCAGAACGGGTCGTTGCGCCAATTAAGGTAAACGGATTTAAAGCAATTTGAACTGAACGTGCATTTGGACCACTGTCGATTAAAATATCAATCACATAATCTTCCATTGCAGAATAAAGATACTCTTCAATTACGGGACTTAAGCGGTGAATTTCATCAATGAAAAGAACATCACCGTGATCTAGATTTGTCAGCAATCCAGCTAAGTCGCCCGGTTTATCCAAAACAGGTCCACTGGTGACTTTAAATCCAACTCCAAGTTCGTTCGCAATAATGTGAGACAAAGTAGTTTTACCAAGCCCTGGAGGTCCATGCAATAATACATGATCCAAAGGTTCACCCCGATGAACAGCAGCTTGCACAAAAATTTGTAGATTTTCTACAATCTTATCTTGTCCAGCAAAATCAGAAAGTTTCTTGGGGCGGAGAACTTTATCGTAATCCTTATCTCCTTCGGAGACTTCTTCTTTTCTATAATCAAATGAATCTTCTTCTTCCACGGCTAATAATATCTCAGGTCAAAGGTACAAAAAGTAGCTTACAATATAGAATGACCTGCTTTACAAAAAATGAGATTGATACGAAACAAATAGACCAAAAAAAAGCCGCTTTAAAAGCGGCTTTAGATATGGTAAAATTTTAATGTTCTTCTTCACCTTCTTTCAAAGGGACGTCTTGAGGAATAAAGTCATCGTCAGCACCAGGCTTAGAGTAATCATACGGCCAACGGTGAACAGTTGGAAGCTCTCCGTACCAGTTACCATGAATGTGCTCTACTGGAGTAGTCCATTCAAGTGTATTACTTTTCCAAGGATTCTGAACTGCTTTTGGACCTCTAAATACACTGTAGAAGAAGTTAAACAAGAACACTACTTGTCCAATCGCTGCGAAAATAGCGAAGTAAGTAATGATTACGTTTAAGTCAAACACCATGTCATGTGCAACTGTATCAAATTCATTGAAAACAGAGTTATCATAGTAACGACGAGGAGCACCTGCGATTCCAACAAAGTGCATTGGGAAGAATACTCCGTATGCACCGATAATGGTCATCCAAAAGTGCAAGTATCCCAAACGGGTATTTAACATTCTACCGTACATTTTAGGGAACCAGTGGTATACACCACCAAACATTCCAAATACGGCAGACAATCCCATTACAACGTGAAAGTGGGCGACTACGAAATACGTATCGTGAACCATAATATCCAAAGCAGAGTCAGCAAGAATAATACCGGTAACACCCCCTGTAATAAAAGAAGAAACCATTCCGACAGCAAACAACATCGCTGGTGTGAATATCAAACTTCCTTTCCAAAGCGTTGTCAAGTAGTTAAATACTTTTACTGCAGAAGGAATTGTAATTAACAAGGTCGTAAATACGAATACAGATCCTAAGAACGGGTTCATTCCTGTTACGAACATGTGGTGAGCCCATACGATGAATGATAAGAAACCAATTGCAATCAAGGAACCGATCATCGCCCGGTAACCGAAAATTGGTTTTCGAGAATTCGTTGAAATAATTTCAGATGAAAGTCCAAGAGCAGGAAGTAGAACAATGTAAACTTCCGGGTGACCTAGGAACCAAAACAAGTGCTGGTATAGTACAGGAGAACCACCGTGATTTTCTAACATCTCACCGTTGATGATGATATCAGAAAGATAAAAACTAGTTCCTAAAACTCTGTCCATGGTCAACAACAATACTGCTGATAAAAGAACTGGGAAAGAAAGGACACCGATAATTGCTGTAATAAAGAAAGCCCAAACTGTCAATGGCATTCTAGACATTGTCATTCCTTTCGTACGCAAGTTCAATACAGTAACGATGTAGTTCAAAGACCCCATCAAAGATGACGCGATGAATAAAGTCATTGAAATCAACCACAAAATCATTCCCAATCCAGAGCCTTCAATCGATTGAGGCAATGCGGATAAAGGAGGATAAATGGTCCATCCACCCATTGCAGGTCCTGTTTCGATAAACAAAGATGACAACATGATGACAGAGGAGATAAAGAACATCCAATAAGATAGCATGTTCATAAAACCAGATGCCATGTCTCTCGCACCAATTTGGAATGGAATCAATAAGTTAGAGAAAATACCGGACAAACCACCTGTTAACAAGAAGAATACCATGATGGTACCGTGAATGGTAACCAATCCAAGGTACATGTTTTCTTTCATGATTCCTCCTGGAGCCCATCTTTCACCTAAGAACATAGATAAGAAATCAGAACTTTCTCCCGGCCAAGCCAATTGAATACGGAAAAGAATAGATAACATCAGAGCCACTACTCCCATAAATACAGCAGTAAGAAGATACTGCTTAGAAATCATTTTATGGTCATAACTAAAAATGTACTTAGATACGAAACCCTCATCTTCATGAGTGTGAGCCTCGTGGTGTCCATTTGTGTCGTGCGTTAAAGCTGCCATTTTTTATTATTTATTTGTGAAATATTTTATTAATTAACTGCTACTTGTAAAGAGTCTGAAGCAACAACCGCTTCTTCAGAAGCAGCAGACGCAAGGAACGTATCACCAAAAGTCTTTTTGGTAGACATCCATTTATCAAACTCAGCTTGTGTTTCAACTACAACAATCATTTTCATTTTGTAGTGCGCTGAACCACATACTTTATTACAAAGAATTACGTAATTAAAGGTAGGGTTATTTCTTCTTTTACGAATCTCTGCAGTTGTAATCGTAGGCATCATTTTGAAACGCGTTACCATACCTGGCACTGTATTCATTTGAAGTCTAAAGTGCGGCATATAGGCAGAGTGAATAACATCTTTTGCTCTAAATGTAAACTCGTAATCTTGGCCAACTACCAAGTGTAAGGTATCGGTTTCAATAATGTCGTCGTATGCATTAGCATCTCTTTTAGAGTCATGACGAGCTCTCATTTGGTGAAGTAAACGAACCAAGCGAGATTTGCTATCCAATTCTTTTTCCATTTTAGTTCTATCCTTCGGAATAAACATGTTATCCGGATTGGTTAATTTCTTTTCCAACAAAGCCATCCCTTGAACAGAACCATCGTGACTTCCGTACTCCATGTATTTGATAGCGGTATCCAACGTTGCGGTTGTTACAATCGCAAGTGGATTATTTCCTGTCGTTAACTTATAGTCAAAACCACCCAATGTATTGTCTGGTCCAGGGTAACGAGCTGTCCATTTATATTGCTCAGAAAAAATCTCAACATTGATTGCTTGATTTTCTGAAGGAGCCATGATGTCGTTCCAAGATTTTAACCCCATAATGATAATGAAAGCCAAAACGATTGCAGGAATTACCGTCCAAATAAGCTCTAATTTATTACTGTGAGTAAAAAAGTACGCTTTCACACCAGGTTTTCTAACGTACTTGTAAGAGAACCAAAACAAAGCTGCGTTTGTCAAAAAGAAAACTGCAAAAATGATGACAAAGTTAATATCAAATAACCAGTCTACATTTTCACCGTGCAATGAAGCTGCTTCGCCCCTACTTGTATAACCGTATTTAACCATTAGCCAAATAAAGAAAATAAACAGAATTGCTCCGAAAACAAGTAGAGCTGTCGCGTTTAACCTATTGTCTCTATTTGGAATATCCTCCTCACGTCTATCTCTTAACTTGTAAGAATGTTCGTATAATCTGATCAACTGCGCGATGGCAAGTGTTCCTAATACGATTACAACTAATACTACTAATTTAAAACTCATTTCTTTACTATTATATCAATGATCAATGTATTATTATATTTCGTGATGAATACTCTCATCAAGGAATGGGTGATTTTTAACGGTCAATGGAGCTTTAGATAGATTCGTTAAAATGACTTTTAAGAACAGACCTAAAATTGCTAACATTACTCCTATTTCAATAAACCCGATAAATGCATGACTACCCATAGAACCAGCCATAACCATCACGTAAACGTCTACCCAATGTCCGAAAAGAACAACTACACCAACGAATGTTAATATCCCAGCGTGTCTTTTAGCATCTCTAGACATTAACAATAACATTGGGAATACAAAGTTAATAAAGAACATTCCGAAATACAAGAATCTAAATTCTTCGATACGTGTCATATAATACGTCACTTCCTCAGGAATGTTTGCATACCAAATCAACATGTACTGAGAGAACCAAAGGTAAGACCACAAGAAACTTGTAGCAAAAGTCCATTTTCCTAAATCGTGGATGTGACTTTCATTTACGTTTGGCAAATAACCTAATTTCTTCAAGTATAAAGTTAGGGTAACCATCACAATCATCGCCGTACACCACATACCTGCGAAGACGTACCAACCAAATAAGGTAGAGAACCAGTGAACGTCAATAGACATAATCCAGTCCCAAGAAGAAGTTGAACTAAAAACAGCAAAGAAAACTAAGAAAATTGCGGATGTTTTGAAGTTTTTATAGTGAATTTCAGTTCCACCAACTTGATCTTCTAACAACGATCTTTTTCTGAATCCTCTCTCAAATAAAACATACGTTGCTAAATAAATCAACGTTCTTATCCAGAAAAATGTTTTATTTAGGTAAGCTGACTTTCCATCTATTAAAGCATCATAGTTTGGCGAATTAATATCTACTGTAGAAGAGTCCATCCAAATATAAATATGAGCACCGTCTTGAAAAGTAATGATTAAAAAAGTAATCAACATCAACCCAGCTCCATAAGGAATAAAGCCTGCAATTGCTTCAATAACTCTTTTTACAGATGCATACCATCCCGTTTCCGTTGCATATTGTAGGGCCAAGAAAAATAAAGCACCCAAACCGATAGCAAGAAAGAAGAAACTACTTACTAATAAGTTTCCTGAAAGACGTTGTCCAAGATGAGCACCTCCATCATTATATGAAATCTCAACTCCTATTCCGATTGCTGTAAAGACAAGACCTACAACAATTAAAACCATTGTTAATAGATTTGCTTTTTTTGTAATTTTGAATTCCATCGTACTAATTTTCTATGATTATTTAACTGTGTTAGTAGAATCTGAAGCAGCTGGAGTTGCAGCTATCATTAAACCACTTGCATCAAAACTAGATCCGTATTCTGAATCTTGAAGTTTGTGAATGTAATGAATTAAAGTCCAAATTTCTTTTTTGTTTAACAAAGAACGGTGAGCTCCCATCATCCCTTTACCATAGTAAATAGAATAGAACATCTTTCCTTCAGGAATCGTTAAGTCAGCAAGGTTTGCAGCACCCGTATAGGACCCAGCAGTCACCATTGGTCCTTCACCATCTCCTTTTGGTCCGTGACACTGTGTACAATTGTGTTCATACAACAATTTTCCAGAAGCTAAAATCTGATCTGCATTTTGAGCATTCAATTTAATTGGATTCTTATCTACAGCTGATGCGTTGTATTCAAAATCCGGCTCCTCATTAGTTGTATAGTCTTCGCTAAACATTCCGTGAGTCATTGCAAATATAGAAGATGGCTTACGGTGGTAAGGCAACATCATCATTACATTCTCTTCGTTTGTTCCGTAATAAGGAATTGTACGCATGGGTGGAGTCATAGCAGAAAGCTGTTCTGTTAATGAATCACTAATCACCCCTCTTATCTCACCATAGTCTACGTATGGTTCAATAGCAGGTGAACGGTACATATCTGGCATGTATTCTAAACCTGCGCTATCTGGGTTAGAAGAGCATGAACCCATCATAAGAGCAATTAATGCCATTCCAGATAAACTTGCTATTGCTTTAAATATTTTATTCATCGTCCTGATAAATTATCGTTTTGAATAATTTTATATGTCTTTTTGATCTAATTCTACAATTCCAGTTCGTTTAAACATCTCAACCATTTCTACATCTGTGAACTGTGTATTCTGAGACATTCTAACTTCTACTACAAAACGATCATCTGTCGTTCTTGGATCTGGATTCGAAGCTTTTAATCCTGGCAAAGTTTTGTTTCTTAAGAAATAAGTCAATGCCATACCGTGAGCTGCACAAAGTACAGTAAACTCAAAGGTAATTGGTACGAATGCTAACATATTCTCTATATACGTACCGTTTGGTTTACCACCAATGTTCATTGGCCAGTCAGTAATCATAAAGTAACGCATTCCTATTGTTGCCAATAACAAACCTGTTAATCCATAAATAAAAGCCATAATCCCAAGACGCGTATGAACAACTCCAATGATTGGATCAAGACCGTGAATTGGAAAAGGAGAAAAAACTTCTGAAACTTTTACACCTTTAGCGACTAATGATTTTGCACCATCTTTAAGTACATCGTCATCGTCGTACATTGCATATATTACTTTATCTGCCATGATTCTTATTAATGATTGTTAGTATTATCTTTATTTACGTCACCACTTGCTGGTACAATTCTGTGATCCGCACCTTCTGGTAAATTTTTGTAGTATTCACTCGATGACTTCACAATTGTTTTTAACTCTGCAATAGGTAAAACAGGGAAGAAGCGAGCAAACAAAAGGAAAAACACGAAGAATAATCCGATTGTTCCAACAAATACGCCAATATCAATATGCGTAGGATAGAACATAGACCATGCTGATGGTAAATAATCTCTATGCAATGATGTACCAATAATTACGAAACGCTCAAACCACATTCCGATGTTTACAACAATCGCAATAATAAATGTGAACATTAAATTTCTTCTCAATTTTGGTATCCACATCAACTGTGGAGAAACTACGTTACAAGTCATCATCGCTGCGTATGCCCACCAATATGGACCAACTGCACGGTTGTAGAATGCATAAGCTTCGTACTCAACTCCGGAGTACCAAGAGATAAATAACTCTGTAATGTATGCAACACCAACAATCGAACCAGTAACCATGATTACAATGTTCATGTATTCTACGTGTTTCGTATGAATGTACGCCTCTAAGTTCATTGCCTTACGCATCACCAACATCAGAGTTTGTACCATCGCAAAACCTGAGAATACCGCTCCTGCAACGAAATAAGGAGGGAAAATCGTGGTGTGCCATCCTGGAATAACCGATGTAGCAAAGTCAAAGGATACAATCGAGTGTACCGAGAAAACCAATGGAGTAGAAAGTCCAGCAAGAACCAATGAGATCAATTCAAAACGGTTCCATTGTTTTGCTCTTCCAGACCATCCGAAAGAAAGAATAGAATACATTTTCTTTGGAATTGGTCTTTTAACTCTATCTCTTAATGTTGCGAAGTCAGGAATTAAACCAATATACCAGAATACAACAGATACAGAAAGGTAGGTTGAAATCGCAAACACGTCCCATAATAATGGAGAGTTAAAGTTTACCCACAAAGAACCAAATTGGTTTGGAAGTGGTAAAACCCAATACGCCATCCAGATTCTCCCCATGTGTATCAGTGGGAAAATACCCGCCATGAATACCGCAAAAATGGTCATCGCTTCCGCAGATCTGTTAATCGCAAATCTCCATTTTTGTCTAAACAAAAGAAGTACTGCCGAAATCAATGTTCCCGCGTGACCAATACCAACCCACCAAACAAAGTTGGTAATATCCCAAGCCCACTGTATGGTCTTGTTAAGTCCCCATGTTCCAATACCTGTTCCTAATAAGTACAAGATAGAACCTACTCCATACAAACCGATGATTAAAGCGATTGTAAAAAGTATGTACCACATACGAGGTGCTTTGTCTTCAATAGGTTTACATACGTCGTTTGTTACATCGGAATATGTCTTATGCCCTATAATCAGAGGTTCTCTTATTGCTGCTTCCTTATGCATTACAATTCTAATTTATGAGATTAATGTTTATTATTGTCTTGATCGAATACTTTCTTATCCACCTGTAAAGTTTCTAATAATGTATTTTTCTCATTACGTACTTTTGTTTTGTACCAAACGTTTGGCTTCATTCCAATTTCTTCCAAAACTTGGTAAGACCTAGTTTCTTCAGATCCTTTACGAACCATGGAAGTAACATCATTCCAGTCACCAACTATAATTGCATTCGATGGACAAACTTCAGCACAAGCAGTATTTACATCACCATCTACAACTGAACGACCTTCTTTTTTAGCAACTAACTTACCAGCTTGAATTTTCTGAACACAGAAAGAACATTTTTCCATTACTCCACGAGTACGAACCGTTACATCTGGATTAAGAACCATGCGTCCTAAATCGTCTTGTGAAGGGTTAACTTGTGTGAACTTCTTGTAAGATGGGTAATTAAACCAATTGAATCGACGTACCTTGTAAGGACAGTTATTTGCACAATATCTAGTACCGATACATCTGTTGTAAGACATCATGTTTAACCCCTCATTACTATGGCTTGTTGCAGCAACTGGACAAACTGTTTCACACGATGCGTGGTTACAGTGCTGACACATCATTGGCATGTGAACCACTTTCGGGTTTTCAACTGGTATTTCCGCTTTTTTATAGCTGAAAGTATCTTTGTCTTTTCTTAAACCAATTGTAGCTTCTTCATCAGAAGAGTAATAACGGTCGATGCGTAACCAAGCCATTTCACGTGCTCTTCGTACTTCATCTTTACCAACTACCGGTACGTTGTTTTCAACCTGACACGCGATCAAACAAGCACCACAACCGATGCAAGCGTTTAAGTCAATGGTCATTCCCCAACGGTGTCCAATGTGTTCTACTGGATGTGCGTCCCAAAGGTCAAATTCACTTACTGGCTTAGCACCGTCATGCGTAGCAATCATGTGAGAAGGGTTGTAAGCTTCTTTCCCTTTTGTTTTATAAATGTCTAATGTAGTCTCTTTAATAATCGAATGACGCGCCATCACCGTGTGGTGAATTTGTGTCGCTGCGATTGGGTACAAATCAGATTTTTCTTTTGTAACGGAACCAGCTAAATCATAGTTATACGTTCCATTTTCAAAAGATACAAAACGATATGCGTTTTTACCTACTGGTACCCGGTTTCCTTTTTCATCTGCAGCAAAACCTCCGTACTCTTTGGTTACAAATGCTGCGTTTCCAATATTTTCGTCGTTTTCACCACGTCCATATCCTAAAGCGATACCCACTGTACCAATTGATTGTCCTGGTGAAGGATAAACCGGTAAGTATAAATCTTTATTTCCGATTTTAACGGTTGCAATATTCAATCCATGCTCTTGGTCAAAAGAAATCTTGTATTTTCCTTTTTCCATTTCAGTTGGATTCATGGTAATGTAGTTGTCCCATGTTACTTTAGAAATAGAATCTGCCATTTCATGTAACCATGGATTCACTTGTAAACCAAGTCCAATTGCTGATTTTTGGTACAAAACAACTTCGTATTCACCTTTAGGTGCTGCCGGAAGTTTAGAAGCAATACCACTTAATGCAGCATCGTTGAAAGCAGGTGCTGTTGAAGCAGCTACTTCAGTTTCGAAACAACTGTCGTGAATTGATTTGTTCCAAAAGGTATCCGCATCAAGTGCTCCCGTTTGAGAAGCAAAAAGCGAAGAGTCCCAAATAGAACGAATTAAATCGTAGGTTACTTTTGAATCTTTACCTCCTCGAGCATACTCGTTATTTGAATCTGCCCAAATCAAGAACGACTCTTGTGCTTGAGCCGTATTGAACAATGGACGAATTGTCGGTTGTGCAATACCATAATGATTTTTCTTTGGATTGTAATCGTTCCAAGCTTCTAAAGCGTTGTGGTCAGGAGCAATGAATTTACAATTACTTGCTGTTTCATCTTCAAATTGAGACAAAGAAACAGTCAATCCAATGTTTTTAATTGCTTTCGCAAATTCCATCCCGTTTGGAAGGGTGTAAACAGGATTTGAACCGTAGAAGAAAACTGCATCTGGATTCTTACCACCAATTACATCACTTACAAACTGGTTCATTTTCTCATCTTGAGAAGCAAACATGTTTACAGGGTTGTTAACGTTGATGGTAACTTCGTATGCACCTAAAACTGAATTTAGTTTGTTTACTAAAGTCTGAACAGCAACATTGTTTGAAGAAGAAACAACCAATGATTCTTTTTTCGATTTCTTTAAAGATTCGTAAGCCAAATCAGCAATTCGAGTAGCAGCTGCATCTAACTTTGTAGAGACACCTGTATTTACGCCGAATTTACCTAATAAGTATGCCAACACGTTTGCTTGCTCAGAAGGCTTAATCATTCCTCTGTAGTCTGCATTTGAACCCGCAACCGAAAGGTTAGACTCAAACTGGAAGTGTTTAGACATCCAATCCAAATCTGGATTTCTTCTTTGACTATATTGATGTGTGTACTCATTCGATACCAACCATCCATTTAGGAAGTCAGCTCCGACCGATACAATTGTTTTTGCTTTTGAGAAGTTGTAATCCGGAATGATCGCCATTCCGAAAGTAGCTTCGTTTGCTTTGCGTATACCAGCATAAGATACTGGATCGTATTGAATGTGCTCAAAAGAAGTTCCAGCAGCATCACCGCCATTCACTTTCATTTTTAACGCATCAATCGCCGCTAGCTGAGAAGGTGAAATAATGGTGTTTGAAACCATTACTACTTTCCCGTTTTTCGCAGCAATAGCAGTTAACTGTTGTTTAATTGGATTGTCAATGTCTTTTCTCCAATCAGATACCGAAGCGCCATTCGCTTTTGGATCTCTCAAACGATGAGAATCGTACAAAGGCAAAACCGATGCAACGATTTGTGGGTTAACTGCACCTGCTGTGAATCCGTAATCTCTATTTCCTTTAATGAAAATAGGTCGACCCTCTCTGGTTTTAACCAAGATACTTGCGTAAGAAGCACCGTCGTAGTATGTCGAAGCATACCATGTAGCCATACCTGGCGTTACATTCTCTGGCTTAATTACGTAAGGAATCGCCTTGGTTACAGGAGCCTCACATGCTGCAACCGTAGCTGCGGCAACACTAAAACCTAAAAACTTTAAGAAATCTCTTCGATCTGTAGATGTTTCTCTTAAATTTTCATCGCCTAAAAACTCGTCCACTGAAGTGGATCGCGGAAATTCTTGGTCTCTACTTTGAATAAACTCAGGAGTTTGATTCAACTCTTCGATCCCTTTCCAATATTTTCTTGTCGTTCCCATATGATAATTTCGACTACTTCTGTTTGTAAATTAATAGTGACATTTTGCACATTCCCAACCACCTAACTCTTTCACAGTTACTTTACCGTCTTCCAGGTATTTGTTGTATAACGTTTTGTCGTTATTCATCAAACGCTTATGAATTTCGTCGTAGTAACCGTCTTTCTTACTGTCCAAAGGACCATCAGAAATTCCAGATTCAGCGTGGCATTCAATACACCAACCCATGGTTAATGTAGGCTTTGTCAGCTTAATATTTCCTTCAATTTGATTCAATTCTGAAACTGGCACTACCCGTGCAGTTTCTTTTTGTTTCGTCATGTCACCGTGACATTGTTTACAGTCAATACCTGCAACTGTTACGTGTTGAGAGTGATTGAAATAAACGTGATCAGGTAAAACGTGAACTTTATTCCAAGCAATTGGCTTAACATCTCCAGAATACATAGTTCCATCCCAACCTGCCGCAGCATAAATTGCTTTGATTTTGGTTTCTTGTTCTGGAGTTCTTCCACTAACTTGCTTGTGACAGTTCATACATACGTTAACCGTTGGCAAACCAGCAGTTTTTGATTTCGTTGCAGAGTTGTGACAGTATCTACAGTCAATTCCATTCACACCTGCATGAACGCTGTGCGGGAAATCAATTGGCTGAGAAGGCTGATATGCTTCTACAACACCAATGCTAGCAAGACTCTGGTAACCTCCAACTAGCAATGCTAGAACAAGAATCAACGAACCTATACCTACATAGATTTTGTTTTTCCAAGCCCATGTTCTGAACTCGGTTGCGTAACTAGCGTCTTCTTGAACAGGTAAACCTTCTCTCTCGTTCAGAACGGCTTTCAATTGTCGGCGAACACCTCCAACTGCCATGATAACGATTAAGAATACGACTCCCATCAACACCCAAATCCAAGAAAAACTACCTTCTTCTTGAACCTCAGCCATACCAGTGTCGCCACCGCCTGCACTCGCCACTACTGTTGCCGGATCAGGCTGAGCATCAACGTAGTCAAAAATCAAGTTGATTTCCTCCTCCGCTAACTCAGGAAAATTACTCATTGCACTCGGGTACATCTTAGCAACTTGTTCAGCATACGGATCTGTTGCCGCAGCGGCTTGCCAGTTGTTAACCCACTTGACTAAAGAGCCAGGTTTCGCACCTCCTTCTTCCCATTTCTCTCGAACTTGAAATAATTTGGGACCAGTACCATCTTTATGTGGTTGGTGACATGTAGCACATTTGGACTTAAAAAGTCCCTCACCTTGTGCATGAGCATCGAAGGTTCCGGTAAAAAGCAAGAACGCTATTGCACCGAAACACCATTTGTTAAAGCTTCTAAACATCTGATTTATAAATATCTTCATTTAAAACGTAGTTTGTCAAGTGAATTGTTCACGATTATTGACTTGGGCAAAATTAACATAATAGCCATATCAAATGACACTTTCATGACAATTTCGAGCCAGTTTTACATAATTTAGAACGATTCTAAATACCGTTGTTCCAGGAAGTTTATGAAATCTGTTCAAAACCGATTCGATACCAATAAGTAACAAGTTATAGTACCAACTTCCCTTTGGCATAACAGTTGTTAAATCAATTAAGAAAAATAAATATTCAAGACAAATACCAAAACAAGTCGAAATCAATTAACTTTGACCTTAATATACAAGAGCCATCTTTTTAACTTTAATGTATCAAAACACAATAACATGAGAGCAATTACGCTAATTTTATCTTCATCTCTTTTTGTTTTTTCTTTATCTGCTCAAACTGGAAACGTTGAAATCAATAAAGACCCACGAATTGACCACTTGATCAAGCAAGAAGGATCGGTAATACCGCCTGCAACAGGTCCACAAATTTCCGGTTACAGAATTCAACTTTTTTTTGACTCTAATAAAAGCGCGGTGGATGAAGCACGATCTAAATTCATGTCGTTATACCCAAAAGTGGACACTTATGTGGCATATACAGCTCCCCATTTCTTTTTGAAAGTTGGTGACTTTAGAACACAAATGGAAGCGGAAAAAATAAAGTCAAAAGTAGAAAACCAGTTCCCTACTAGCAACATCATTAAAGAAAAGATTAACCTGCCTCGAATAGATCAATAGTTTAACCAATTTGAACTCATTCTGAAGCATGTATTACTGGATTCAATTATGAATTTAGAGTAATTTCATGTAATTTTGCAATCGTATTAATTAATAAAATAAAAACAATGGCTGAAGTACAATCAGGTCTTGAAATTCAGGAAATTTTAGATCAACTAGGCATCGAAAAAAACAATCTTGGCGCTTCCACAGGAAGTGTTTGGTTGAATACACAAGGCGAGAAAATTGATTCTTACTCACCAGTAGATGGTCAATTAATTGCATCTGTTACTGCGGCAACACCTGCAGATTACGACGCACTTATAGTAAAATCACAAGAAGCTTTTAAAGTTTGGAGAACCATGCCAGCACCAAAAAGAGGAGAAATCATCCGACAGTTTGGTGATAAATTAAGAGATTACAAAGAACCACTCGGAAAATTAGTTTCTTACGAGATGGGGAAATCTTTGCAAGAAGGTTATGGTGAAGTTCAAGAAATGATTGACATCTGTGACTTCGCAGTAGGTCTTTCTCGTCAACTGTACGGTTCTACGATGCACTCTGAGCGTCCTGAACACAGAATGTATGATCAATATCATCCACTTGGAACGGTAGGAATTATTTCTGCATTCAACTTCCCTGTTGCTGTTTGGAGTTGGAACGCAGCTCTTGCTTGGATTTGTGGTGACGTGTGTATTTGGAAACCGTCTGAAAAAACACCTATCACTGCAGTTGCTTGTCAAAAATTAATTGAAGAAGTATTCTCAGACAACGATGTTCCTGAAGGAGTTTCCTGCTTAGTTATCGGTGATGCTGAAATTGGAAAATTGATGGCTGCTGATAAACGAATTCCTTTAGTTTCTGCTACCGGTTCTACTCCAATGGGTAAAAACGTTGGTCAAGTTGTTGGTGCTCGTTTAGGTCGTTCTTTATTAGAGCTAGGTGGAAACAATGCCATCATCATTACACCAACTGCTGATTTAAAAGTGGTTGTTCCTGGTGCTGTTTTCGGTGCGGTTGGAACTGCAGGACAAAGATGTACTTCTACGCGTCGCTTGATTATTCACGAAGAAGTTTACGATACAGTTAAAAATGCAATTGTTAAAGCCTACGGACAACTAAAAATCGGAAATCCATTGGATACGAATATGCACGTTGGTCCATTGATTGACAAAGCGGCTGTTAAGATGTATGAAGACGCATTGAAACAAGCCGTTGCCCAAGGTGCGAATTTAGTTGTTGAAGGTGGTGTTTTAAGTGGTGAAGGATATGAGTCTGGTTGCTATGTAAAACCTGCTATCGTTGAGGCAAAAAACGAATTGGCTATTGTTCAACACGAAACATTTGCTCCAATTTTATATTTGATGAAATATACAGGAGATGTTGAGAATGCAATCGCAATTCAAAACGGCGTTCCACAGGGTTTATCTTCTTCCATCATGACCAACAACTTGAAGGAAGCTGAATTGTTCTTATCTGCTCAAGGATCTGACTGCGGTATCGCAAACGTAAACATCGGTACTTCCGGTGCGGAGATTGGTGGTGCTTTCGGTGGTGAAAAAGAAACTGGTGGCGGACGTGAGTCTGGATCAGATGCTTGGAAAGTTTACATGAGAAGACAAACAAATACCATTAACTACGGTGAAAGTTTGCCTTTGGCTCAAGGAATTAAATTCGACTTGTAGTCGATTGAATTTATAGAAATGTAAAATGCCGATGCTTGATTTAAGCATCGGCATTTTTTTGTTTCAGTCTTTCTCTAATTGTGGCAACGCATTGTGTTGCCACAATTACCTATGGGAAAAGGATTAATTAATTAATTATTTAATACTTTATGTCTTGCGACGATTGCATTTCCTTGGACAATTTCAATAAAAAACAACTTGCCTAAGCCAATGAATTCAACTTCTTCCGTTAAATCATTTGAAGTGGCATCGACCTCTGTACTAGAAATCAATTGACCCAACACATTTCGAACATTCATTGTAACTATGGAACTTGTTTTTTCAACAAATACAGTCGTTCTGTTCATTACCGCAGGATTTGGATATACATTGGAGACAAATTCTCCCTTTTGAATGTTTACAGATTTTACTTCAAAGTATTCTGATTCACCGCTGTAATCTGTTTGTCTTAAACGATAGTAGGAAACTCCGTTCTTCGGTCTGAAGTCCGTGAAAGAATATTGGTTCTTAATGGAAGAATTACCTTGTCCAGCAACTTCCCCAACCTCCTCAAAAGCAATTCCATTAACTGTTCGTTCGATGGTGAAGAAATCATTGTTTTTTTCCGAACCAGTAACCCAAGTTAACTACTTGATTTTGGTTAGCTGTTGCATCGAATGATAGGAGTTCAATTGGGAGAATTGCAAAACACGATTCATCAATCGGAAAGTCAATCGAATTTTATTCAAAAAAATATATGAAAAAGAAATATTAAAATGCTTAGATTAATCTGAAATATCAATAGCAGGTCAGGAGAGAAATAGTTGTAAAATCAGTTAATTACAAATCTCACTATTCTTTGATCATCTCCGGAGAGAATTTTAAGAAGATAAATACCCGAATTCAAAGTTTGTACGTTGACTTGATTGGTTTCAAAATCGAAATGAATGTCCATTTTCTTTCCTTTTAAATCGTAACATTCGACGATATCAATCGGTTGTCGCGTAGCGATAGACAGCAAATCACGAGTCGGATTTGGGTAAACAGACACCGAATTTAAGGAAAGAGCTTCGGTGTTTAAAGTAAGATAATCATCACAATTTCCATTTGTCGTCTTGATTGAATAACCGTTGTTATCTTGGTAACAAATTAATTGAAAAGATGGAGTTACAAATGAAAGTACGTCAATTGTACAATCTATTTGTGCTATGAACTGACCTGAATAACAACCAAAACGTCTCGCATAGACTCCGAAACTGCTAAATTCTGAAATAGTAGTATCTGAAACCAGAAAACTTGGAATTGCAGTCGCATCGGGAAGAGTCACTGTTTGAGCAACTGCTTTGTAAACCGGAATTCGGATACAAGCTGGATCAGATAAATCATTCGGAGATTTCCAAACTGCTTGGTCTTGAAAAATAATCACTACATCTTCTACCCCATTTTCAAAATTAAACAACGTATCGCCATTCATGCGGTAATATTGGAATGTAAAACCATTATTCAAAAGCGTATCACTATTTGGTCCAGTAGGAAGATGCGTGTATTGCTGATGTTTGACTTTCTGCCAACTAAATCCTTGCGCTGTTGTGTCTCCAACCAATGTTAAATGATGATAGGTATTTAACGCTTCTGAAGTTGCATAATAATGCCATTCAGCGCCATCGTTTAGCCAGTTTTGACCAAACGCGATTGGTAATTGACAAAGAAGTAAAATGGTAAATATTGATTTCATGAGCGTAGATTTTGATTCTAAATATTACAAGGTGCCTGATAAAAATACGAAAAATAATTAATATCGATTCCCCAACAGTTGCAGCGCAATGCATTGCGCTGCAACTGTTGGGGAAAAATCCACGGGAATCATTTCACCAAAATCAAATCCGATTTCGTATTCGCTCTAAATTCTGGCGCATACATGCATTCAACCAATGCATAACCTGTTGACTGAATTCCTTTTCCGCTGACACGTAAATCGTACGTTAAATGGTGTTTTCCTCTGGCTAGATAATCGATGAAGAAATCAGTACTTGCATCGTGGACCGCTTGATAATAGTACAAATTCCCTGCTGATTGATGTCCGGAAAGTTGTTGAACGTTTTCTGTTCCAGAAGCTTTGGTGTCTTTGATGTGAACAAATTCCAACGCTTGATTCGTTTCTACTTGCAAACGAACGCGAATTAAATCTCCTAATTGGAGAACGGTCGTTGGCGTAATCAAAATCTCTTTGCCATCTTGAATCAAATACATTTTTTTATCGATACCGATTCCCGTATTGTTTTTCTGGATTTTGTTAATTTCTTCCGTGTACGTTAAACTCAAAGATCCGAAAGCAGGTTCGTCTATCATTTGCGTAATCGAAAGTTTGCCCATCGAAGGTTCGATTTCTTTTCCGCTCCACGATTTTTTTAAGTAACCTAAGTTCTTCGCTGCAGCAGATGCGTCGATTTTCTCGTTGCCCAATTGAATCGTTGGAGCAGTGGATGTAGCCAATACCGGAGAGCCGCCAACCAACATCGCGTGACAAGCCAATGAAGTCGCTTTGGATGACTCCCATGCTTGTCCTCGTTTTTGATTCAGCAACCACATTTTCATCGAATTGACAATCTTCTTATCTACTTCCATTCTATTGAAAAAGCCAATCAAAGTCGCTTGCGTTTCGATGGCGTTACGATCCCAAGAATAGCCGTTTGAATTTTCATTCCAGAAAGTTCCCAGGTTTTTCTTAGTCGTTTTGCGGTTCACTATTGATTTTAAGATCTTATCAGCCAAAACATCTTCGCCTACATTCGCGAAATAAATTCCAGCCATGGCTTGAACTTGCAAGGTTTGCTTGGTCCATTCTTTTTTCAAACATGCTTTGTAATAATCGGAAACTTCTGTGGATTTCATGTCAAAAATGGAACGAATGTATAACCACTGAATTTCCATAGAAGAGATGCCTTGAAGTTGCGTTCGTTGTTCTTTCTTCAATTTAGCAAACTGTTCTGCATAATGTTGTTCAAGAAAATTAAGGCTATTCTCCACATTATTTTCAATATCTATTGACTTCAAATGGCCAAATCCAGCCAAAATATATTGCGTAATATATACGTTAGAAGTTCCATTACCAAACCAAGACCAACCGCCATCACTATTTTTCAACAAATCTAATCTGTTCAACAATTGATCTTCTTGCACCTCCAAGTTATTGGTGTTGAATAAAGCAGATATGCGTTTGCGCTGCATGCTTTCCGATTTCGAATCCAACAACCAAGGCGTTTCTGCCAAAATGATGTCTTTTAATTCAGGGTTTTTATCCAAGGTCGATAAAAATAAATCTGGATTGGTATTTCCCGCCAAACTCAACACCTTCTCAATCGCTGGATTTTTGTCGATAATTTGTTGCGATAAATGATTGATGAAATACGTGTTGAAAATCTGATCTGCACTTTCTATCGTTTGGTCCATTACATACGGAACGGCCATCACCACCGACCAAATCGGATTGGAGTTGTATTCCAATACCAACGATTGATTGATTTGGCTATCCGAAGTAGCTTTACTCAATTTACCCAAATCATACGTGTAATTTCCGGCCGATTCAATCGTAACTGGAATCGATTCGATCACTTCGGTTCGGTTGCTCAAGACCGGAATCGCTTTCTCTTCCGCATCAGAAAATTCAGCAGAAGCAACTCGAATTCGGTACGCAATGATCTCTACTCCTGATTTCGGAATGTTCAATTTCCAGAAAACAGCTTGATTTTCTTTGGCTTCCAATTTCAAGGTTTTACTTTCTAATTTTCCAAAAATAGTCGGCAATACT
>SMEQ01000168.1_pt1 | contig 21003 bp, 23 predicted proteins | sample 2456281 | NCBI WGS metagenome assembly SMEQ01 (sample SAMN10132596, study PRJNA489261) | soil metagenome | isolation source: day1 antibiotic-loamy sand soil ammended with raw manure from dairy cow... | place: USA | collected 2015-04-01
CGGAATCTTACATGAAATTGCTGGTGCTGTATGAGATTGACGAAGATTTAATTAGCTTCGCTTAGCCGCCGCAGAAAGCATATAAGCTGAAACCGGCGCACTAATGACCAAAAATAACGTTACCAACAATTCGTGCACCAACAATCCGCCATGGGCGAAACTAAAATAAATCATGGATGCGATAAGGATCCCACCCACACCCAGAGTGGTGGCTTTGGCGGGACCGTGCAAGCGCATGTAAAAGTCTTTAAAGCGAAACAAACCAATCGAGCCAACCAATGCAAAAAAGCTGCCGACCATTAGAAAGAAACACACCACTAGCTCAACAAAAAAATTCATGACTCACCCTAATCAATCACATCACCGCGCAGAATGTATTTACTGATCACCACCGTGCTGAAGAAGCCAAACAGCGCGATCAACAAAGCGGCCTCGAAAAACAATCGGCTATCCAGCGCCATCCCAAATAAAATCAAAATAGCTAAACCGTTGATATACAGCGTATCCACCGCCAAAGCCCGGTCAACAATGGCGGGACCTCTGATTAAGCGTACAAGGTTTAACACAAACGCCACGCCCATCATCAGCATGCTGATCCAGATAACCACGCCTATCATATAAACACCTGCTGCAAGAGTACTTCGTAGCGCTGCCGAATACCGGCACGCAATGCGTCGACATCGGTGCAGTGCAGTGCATGCACTTCAATTCGCCTGGTTTCCCTGTTGTAACAGGTCGACACCGAGCCCGGCGCCAGCGAAATGGCGCTCATCAACATAAAAATCGCCAGATCATTATTAAGTTCAGTGTAAAACTCAACAAATTTAGGCTCTAGCTTAGCCTGTGGCCCCAAAGCTAAACGTGCCACTTCTATATTGCCCAAAACAATATCGGTCAATGCGCGCCACAAAAAAATCACCAAGGCCGACCAGCTTCGTATTTTTGGCCCGGGCAGCCACCAGTTTTGCATCAGTCGCGGAATTGCCAACGCCAAAATCGCACCGAACACCCACTGACCGGGCGAGGTGAAACTGTCCACCAACAATAACCACGCTAGCAATAACAGCGCGCTGAGCATGGGTTGTTTAAACCAATTCCCCATTGCCTATTCTCCTGCTAACTGCTGTAAATACAGCTCGGGCTGCAATAACTGTTGCGCGCTAGCCTGACAAAAAGCCAGTACAGGCTCAGCAAAAATCACTAGCAACACGCCACTACCGATAAGCGCCACGGCACTGACAAAAGCAGGCGTGCTAAAACGCGCATGCTCATCAATTGCGCCTGTGTGCTGCCAAAACAAAACACTACCGGCGCGGCTGAGGGCGAGTAAAACCACCAAGCTCGCTAGTAATACCGTTACCCAAAGAAAGCCCTGCTGTATGCCCTGCGCTGCTTGCAACAAACTGAGTTTGCCGACAAAGCCAGAAAACGGCGGCAAACCTGCAGTGGCCACAGCACCCACAAAAAACAAAGCACCCATTCGAGCTGGAGTTAATAGCGGCGCGCCTGTGCGAAAAATCCCCTTGAGCTTGCCGCGTTGTTTAGCGATCAAGTCGGCCAACAAAAACAGGCCAGCAATGCCCCAGGTGCTGTGTAATAAGTAATACAAACTAGCTGTAAGTGCCGCCTCAGAACCCATGCTAATACCTGCCAGCAACGTACCTACGGATACTAGAACCAAATACGCCAGCATGCTGTGCAGCGTTCCCGCAGCAAAAGCGCCTAATGCGCCCAACATCATGGTCAACAGCGCAATTACAAACAGCACATCCAAACCAAAACCTGCTGCAGCGCCTGTTTGTCCCCCGAACACCAAGGTCGTCATGCGTAAAATCGCATACAGTCCCACCTTAGTCATAATGGCAAACAAAGCCGCCACCGGTGCTGTAGCGCTGGCATAGGCGCGCGGTAACCAAAAGTGTAGCGGTAAGAAAGCAGCCTTTAAGCCAAACACCAGTAATAACACCCAGCCTGCGGCCTGCAATAAATATCGCTCATCGCCCTGCGCTTGCGCCACAAAGCGTGCCAAATCCGCCATGTTAAGCGTACCAGCCACGCCATAAAACAATCCCGCGCCGAGCAGAAACAAACTCGAACCCACTAGGTTTAAAATTACATAATGCACCGCAGAGCGGAGTCGTTCAGCACCCAAGCCATGCAGCAGCAAAGCATAAGAGGCTATCAGTAAAATCTCAAAGCAGACAAATAGGTTAAACAGGTCACCCGTTAAAAAAGCACCGTTAATGCCAGCCAATTGAAACTGAAACAACGCATGAAAATTGCGCCCGCGTTGGTCATCCCCAGCTAGCGCATAAAAATTCACCCACAGCGCCAACATCGCAGTGGTGGCTAAGAGCAAAGCACTCAGGCGGTCCAGCACCAAAACAATACCAAAAGGTGCATGCCAGTTACCCATGCTATACACCTGAATACCACCCTGCTCGGCCATGCTCAACAGCAGCAAAGCCACCACGAGCAATGCCAAGCTAGCAGCAAGGCTAATGTTGCGCTGCAGACTGATGCGCTCGTCTTTTACCCAGCTTAATAATGCGCCAATCAACAAAGGCAAAATAAAAGGCACAACAATTAAATGACTCACGGTGCCTCCTGTTTATTTTTCTCAGAACCATCCACATGGTCCGTACCCAAAATCACATAGGCGCGCAGGGATAAAATCAGTAAAAACGCCGTCATCGCAAATCCGATCACAATGGCGGTTAACACCAAGGCTTGCGGAACAGGATCGGTATAACTAGCCGAGGTGCCAATCACTGCAGGCTGGCCTGTTTTTAAACGGCCCATGGAAAACAGAAAGATATTAATGGCGTACGACAACAGCGTAAGCCCCAAGGCTACGGGAAAGGTGCGCGCACGCAAAATCAAATACACGCCGCAAAACACTAGGCCGCCAATGGCGCAAGCAATCCATAGCTCCATTATTTGCCCTCCGGTAACTTAACATAGTGGCCTAGACGACCCAGACTACTCAGAATTAACAACGTACCGCCCACCACAGTTAAATACACGCCCAAGTCAAACACCATGGCAGAAGCCAACTCCATTTCACCCAACCAAGGAATAGTCACACTGCCGTGGGCTGAGGTGAGGTACGGCTTGCCAAAAAACCAGCTGGCCAACCCGGTAAAGCCCGCCAGTAACACTCCAGCTGAAGCCATCACACGGTAATTAAATTTAAGCCGCCGCTCAACCCAAGCCTGACCTGAACTTACCTGCAACAATACCAGCGCAACCGCAGTGACCAGCCCAGCAATAAAACCGCCGCCGGGTTCATTATGACCACGCAGGAAAATAAACACGGATACCAGCAATGCCAGCGGCAGCAGCAGTCTTGCCAGAATTTTAAGCATTAAATGATGACTGTGCGTAGCCCATGAGCGGCCATCATGGTCGGTGCGTCGCTGCGGCAAGCGCAATCCATGCAGTAACGCCACGATAGCCATAGCGGTAATGGCCAAGACGCTAATTTCACCCAGAGTATCAAAGCCCCTAAAATCGACCAAAATCACATTGACCACGTTGGTGCCACCGCCACCGCTGACACTGTTGTCCAGATAGTAATCGGCAATGCTGCTAAAGGGGCGCGTGAGCACGGCATAGGTCAACACCGCCACCAAACCACCACTAACCAAGGCTATACAAAAATCCCTTAAGCGCCGCAGACTACTACTTTCTATCGGTGATTTTTCCGGAATAAAATTCAGCACCAGCAGCATTAATAAAATGGTCACTACTTCCACCACTAACTGCGTTAATGCCAAGTCCGGAGCAGAAAAGCGTGCAAACAACATCGCAGTAACCAACCCCACCACGCTTAAGGTGGTTAGTGAAATCAGGCGTTGGCGGTGATACATAACAGTTAGCAGCGCCGTCAGCACCATGGCTGCCAAACCAATCAGGGTGAGCGGGTCCACCGGTGACAAGGGCTCATCACCACTAAGGCGCGTCATGGGCAACAGCTTCCACAGCACTACAGCACACACGCTTAGCAAAACAATGGCTATAAAACGCTGCAATGAAGCCGCTTGCACGCGTGCCACAAGCTGCGAGGATTGCGCCGTTGAGCGCTGTAAAAAAGACTTGAAGGTATCCAGTGCGTTTAGGCTGGGCAGTCCGTCATACCATGCATAGAGCGGTCGTCTAAGCAGGTAAATCAGAATCCCACCCAACATCGCAGCCGTGCTCATCAGTAGCGGCGTATTTAAGCCATGCCAAATCGTGAGGCTGTATTCAGGCGGTGCGTGACCCAAACTGGCTTGCGCGGCACTGGCCAGCAAACCCGACACGCTATAGGCCGGCAACATGCCCACTAACAAGCATAAGAACACCAGTATTTCGACCGGTATTTTCATATAACGCGGCGGTTCATGTGGCGGGAATTTCGGCAAATTAATAGGCTCACCGTTAAAGAACACATCATGAATAAAGCGCAGTGAGTAAGCGACCGAAAACACCGCTGCGGCAGTCGCCAACGCTGGGATCAGCCAGCTAAAACTGCCCAAGAGTTGCTGCTGTAGGGTTTCGGCAAAAAACATTTCTTTACTCAAAAAACCATTCAGCAAAGGCACACCCGCCATAGCTGAAGACGCCACCATCGCCAGCAGCGCGGTATGGGGCATGTATTTCCACAGCCCATTAATACGCCGCATATCACGAGTGCCAGTTTCATGATCAATAATTCCTGCCGCCATAAACAAAGAGGCTTTAAAGGTGGCATGGTTAATAATGTGGAAAATAGCCGCCACGGGCGCTAAGTCAGAGCCGATGCCAAACAGCATGGTGATCAGACCCAAATGACTGACGGTGGAGTACGCCAGCAAACCTTTAAGGTCGTGTTGAAACAACGCCGTGATAGCGCCAATTAACAACGTCACCAGCCCAGTAAAGGTAACCAGATAGAACCACCAGTCCGTTCCTGCCAGCGCAGGATACAAACGCGCCAGCAAAAACACCCCCGCCTTTACCATAGTCGCTGAATGCAAATACGCCGATACCGGCGTCGGTGCCGACATGGCATGGGGTAACCAAAAATGAAACGGGAACTGGGCAGATTTGGTGAACGCGCCAATCAGCACCAAAATCAAGGTAATGGGATAGAGTTTATGCGTCAGAATCAGCTCTTTCGCTGCAATGACATCGGCCAGTTCATAACTGCCCACTATATTACCGAGCAGCAGAATACCGGCTAACAGCGCCAGCCCACCACCACCGGTAACCGCCAGCGCCATGCGCGCACCAGCACGAGCTTCGGCACGCTGACTCCAGAAACCAATTAATAAAAATGAAGAAAGACTGGTCAGCTCCCAAAACATCAGCATCAGCAACAGGTTACTCGACAACACCACACCCAGCATGGCGCCCATAAACAGCAACAGGCTGGCAAAGAATTTGGCGACTCTTTCCTGCTCCGCCAAGTAATAGCGTGCATAGATAATGACCAGCAAGCCAATGCCGAGAATTAAGAGTGAAAAAAGAAAACTTAAGCCATCTAAGCAAAAATTAAGATTAAGTCCCAAGCTTGGCAGCCAAGCCTGTTGCGCACAAATAACCTCACCACCCAAAATTTCAGGCGCTTTACTGCCTAACAAAAGCAAGCCTAATACTGGAGCAACACTGGATAGCGCCACGACTAATCGACGCGGACGGTTAGCCAAAAAAAGTACCAACAAGGCACAGAAAAATGGCAATAACAGTAAAGCAACCAACATACATGCATCCCTAGTTCTTGTTATTACGCTTTATGCAGGACGAAACCATACCAAGCGTGCGCATACACCAAAATTATTTTATACGATAACCTTAACTGTCTATTCAAGAAAACCCGCATTAAAATTCAAAATGTTACAAAACTCCAGCGGCATACCTAAACATTACTAAGATATACAGCTGGAGTGTTTATTTGTCGTGGAACCTTTGTAAGGTGTTACAGGTTACTAGCGGCTTACTCGGTAGGTGCCTTTTACATTAGTGATACGTACACGGTCACCCACATGGAAGGTTTCATTGGGGTTTAATGCCTGCACATAGGCGCGTATCACACCATCATCTTCACGTACTGTGATTTCAACACCCTGTGTACGTGTTAGCCCTTCTTCAGAGGCCGCACCGATCATTCCCCCTGCTACTGCACCGATAACCGCTGCCACAGCACTACCACGACCGCCACCAACACCACTGCCGGCAATACCACCTATTACCGCACCTGTACCGGCTCCAATCGGCGTTTTTGTACCTTCAATTTTAACGGGACGCAGAGATTCAATTGTTCCCATACGTACAGTCTGCACTTGGCGCGCTTCATCACGCGAGTAACTTTCCCCGCTGAGCTTACTAGCACAACCGGAGACCAGCGCCGTGCTGGTCAAAAGTATTGCGATTAGACTTGTTTTAAGCATATTCTATTTCTCCTTTGGCTCGATTTATTATCAACCTAAGTTATGACTCCGTGAGTCTTAAGACTTCCAAATCAGGTAAGAGTTTTATATGGATTACTTTATAGTTGCAGTGGTAAGCATTTCTGGCTTTTATTTTCATTGGTGGCTGTACGTGCGCATTAAGCGCTGGGTTAACCGTGACCTTGCCTTATCAATGGCTGAAAAAGACAAAGCTAAACAGGCCTACATGCTAGAGCAACTGGCGCAAGCACAGCAGCAGAAAATCCCAAAACGTGAACTAGCAACATGGTTACAAGCCGCCGCAGACCGCTACTCAACCCACTAATCCGTCCCATCGCCCAACGCTTAAGGTGCTAAGCGTTGGCGCAACCAGTCATTTGTACTTTGCTTTAGGTAAAACAAACGGTCGTGCAAGCGATCCGGTCGCCCCTGCCAAAACTCAATGCTGTTCGCCACCAATTTATAACCGCCCCAGTACGGTGGCCGCGGTGGCTCTTGTTGAAAACGAGACTGGGCTTGGACAACCCTTTCTTCCAGCTCTGCTCTGTCACACAGCGGTCTACTTTGTGGCGAGGCCCACGCACCAATGCGACTTCCTAAAGGACGAATCTGAAAGTACTCATCCGACTCCTGCTCGCTTACTTTTTCAAGCCGACCTTCAATACGCACTTGACGCTCAAGTACAGGCCAAAAAAACATCATCGCCGCCTTGGGATTTTTCTCAATCTCCAAGCCTTTATTGCTTTGATAGTTGGTATAAAAAACAAAACCCGACTCATCAAAGTCCTTAAGCAACAGCACGCGACAGTGGGGTTGTCCATGTGCATCAGCGGTTGCCAACGTCATGGCATTAGGCTCTGTGGGTGCCAACTCGGTAGCTACAGCCTGCTCCAACCATAAGTCAAACAACGCAAAAGGATCAGCGGGGGCATGTTGTTCGAGCAAGCCCTCTTTAATATAGTTTCTGCGCATGTGCGCCAGTTCTTCATGGTTCATGACGTGCTGCTCTGTTGGAATGCATTTTTTGGCTATTGAATTATTCGTGCGCTAAAAATATTGGGGTTTCGCGGAAATGTGCAGCAAAGGTCGGCAACTCGTTGACAGGAACGATAAGAATACTGGCGGCCAGCTCTGGGCCCGCTTGGGGTGATGCTCCCACGCCAAAAGCTTGCATACGTACCGTTGAAATCTTATTTAAACGCAAAATGCTGGCCAGAGATTTAGCCCGCGCATGACTAATCTCTTGCTGTTTGATTGGATTAATTTGCTCTGCCGACATACCCAACACTAAAACAGAGATCTCTTGATCCGCGGCTAAGTGTCGCCCTAGTTGACCCACCTTACTTAAAGCCGATGGCAGTAACAGCTCTGGACGTTCAGGTTTAAAGGTACCCGCGGCATACACTTTAATTAACAACGCATCCTCTAGCTCGTGCAACTCAAAGGTGGTTCCCGCCACAGCTTCTTGCAATACAGGTAAGCGTGATAAGTTCCACTTCGCCGCTTTTTTATCAGCTGCAAACGCTGTGCTAGCAAGCATTAAGCTTAAGGACAGGGTTAGAAAAACCCATAATTTTCTCATTTTGCCACCCGCTTCTTCACAAAAATAAAGGCGTACTTTACACCAAAAAGCCTTAAGTAGAGCGCTGAAAATAAAACGCACTGCCAAACTGTGCTTGCTTAAGCATTGCCTGTGCACCAAGCAACAGTAACAACCCTGCAACTATAGGCTTATTTGTATCAAATTACTTTTCTAATTGACTATTTTAGTGTTAGCGTTAAAGTATTCGACGTACTTATAGAGCGCCTTAAGGTTTTGTAATCTCTGGAAAATTACCTACACCTACGATTAGTTTCACTGCAAGATGCGCCCAGTTTTATTATCATTTCATTAAACTTATTACACTAATTGGTTAATATATGAGCACTGCAAGAAAAATTGCCAACACTAGCCGTACTGCTGACAAGTTTGTTGTTCGCTTACCTTCAGGCATGCGCGATCGTATCGCTGAGGTAGCACGCAACAATCACCGCAGTATGAACTCAGAAATAATAGCGCGCATGGAGCAGAGCCTTAATCAGGAAGATGGTGTCAACTTAGAGCAAGGCTTACGCATAGACAGCCCTGAACTCAGCATTCATGAGCGTGAGCTGCTGCAACACTTTCGTTTTTTAGCTCAACGTCAGCAAAACGCTCTGCTGGCATTGATTACACATGATATTGATACCCAGAACGAAGACTAGTTCTTCTCTGTAATAAAAAACGCCACTTAAATGTGGCGTTTTTTATATGTGCATCGTTTTACATACGTCACTTACGCAATCGCATTACCTGGGTACCAAGCATCCAATAACGGACTAACGGTGCAAGAGCTATGCTCTTTACGTGCTTTAAGCCAGCCTTCAACAGCAGCGCGCTGCTCTTCGCTGACCGAGCCACGCTTTGCCAAGCACACCAGTGAGTACTCTGGACCGCCAATCAGCGCCAAACCATTTGCTTCGACGGCTTGCACAATAAAGTCAGAAAAGAACGCTTCAACGGTCTCATCTGTAGCATCTTCTGGGTACTCAAGCTGTACTTCAAAGCCCAATTCTTGGAACTCATCAACACAAAGTTTTTTACGTAAACGACGGGAACGATTTTTAGCCATAGTAGGTCTCCTATTTGTGCGCGTATCTTAACAGAGTTGTTCTTACAAAAAGCCATGCGCGAAAAAATTTACCGCTTCATCAATCACCCATTACTTGATAAAGTGCGTAACAATAAGCGTCTCACCCTCCCTTAGGCAGTAGTAGTTAAAATGTTACGTAAAATACTCAGCTTCACCCTTGCACTTACTTTCTCCACATTCCACCTTCAAGCACATTCTGCACACCCCAATTTAACCGACGTGCAAAAAATCTTACAAAAAAACCAGTTGCCTGCACATGCGCTTGCTTTGGTTGCTTTGCCGTTGAGCAAAAACTCAGCCAGCAAAGGAACCTTCTATAACGCAAACACCAGCGTTAACCCTGCATCCGTTATTAAGCTGGTGACTACTTATGCTGCATTGGAGAACTTAGGTCCTGCCTTTACCTGGCGCACCGATTTGCTCACCGATGGAAAAATCGAGGGTAATAAACTCAATGGCAACCTGTATTTCCGCAGTGGTGGCGACCCTAAGTTAACGATAGAACGTCTCTGGTTGCTGCTGCGTAACCTAAAACTACAGGGCATCAGCCACATCAATGGCGACCTAGTTTTAGACGGTTCTTTTTATCAAATCGAAAGCCTTAAAGCTTTTGATGGCGAGAAAGGCGATCTGTATCGACCTTTTATGGTGGATGGCAGCAGCTTATTGGTTAACTTTAACGCGCAACGCTTCATTGTGACCGGAAGCCTAACCGGCGCTACAGTAACCAGCGATCCCTTTATCCCCGATGTGATGGTGGACAATCAGGTGCGGGTCATACCACCACAAAACTGTAACGCACACACCAAAGTATATTTCCACCCATTGCAAACTGATGAGGGGCACACACTTAGAGTGACGGGTTCTATTCCGGAAGGTTGCTCAACGCAAAAGTATTTTGCTTTTATGGAGCATGAGCGTTACGCCGCTGGAATCATTCGCAGTACTTGGGAAGATATGGGCGGAACAATTTCCGGCAAAACTGTTTTCGCAGTCACGCCTCGTTCTGCCAGTCGTTTAAGCTCATTACCTTCGATTTCAGTTGCCGAAGCCATTCGTGATGTAAACAAATTCAGCAACAACGCTATGGCCAAGCAACTTTTTTTAACTATCGGCGCTAACAACCGGCTTGCCACGGACACAGATGATGCTGAAGCAGCTAAACGCGTAGTTATTGAATGGTGGAAAAGCAAAGGCATCCAGCGTCCTAGCCTGATTATTGAAAACGGCTCAGGTCTATCACGTTCGGAAAGGTTAAGCGCTTACGAGCTGGCATTGATGCTTAAAGATGCGGCCAGCAGTCCTTATGCGGCTGAGTTTCAGGCCTCATTACCTCTAGTAGCTATTGACGGCACTATGAGCAGACGCCTGCGTAGAAGCCCCATAGCCGGCCAAGCACGCATCAAAACTGGGACTTTAAGAAACGTTCGCGCCATTGCTGGCTACAGTAATGATAAAGACGGTGAACCTTGGGTGATAGTGGCTATCCTTAACCACCCCGTCAATATTCACAACGGTATTTTAGATTCGCTATTGAACTCTCTGCACCTACAAACGCCAATACGCTAACAGCCTCTAGAATACAGGCTCATCCCGTCCTTCCAGCATGGTTCGGCGCAGCAGCACGTACAGTGCACCTGTACCACCATGCTTAGGCAAGCAAGAGCTAAAGGCGAGTACTCTGTCGTGTTGGCGCAACCAGGTGTTGGCATGACTTTTCAGAATAGGCTTGCGCCCATCAGGGCGATTGGATTTGCCATGGGTAACACGCACACAGCGCACTTCTAGGCGTACGGCTTCGGCTAAAAACTCCCACAACTCAGAACGCGCTTCCTCTACGCTCATACCGTGCAGGTCGATGCTGCCATCAAAAGGGATTTGCCCTGCTTTTAAACGGCGTAATTGGCTGTCTTGCACACCATTACTTTGCCACAGCAAAAAATCCTCAGGACCCACATCTAGGACAAACTGATCCGATAGCCCGTCCACTTTAAGCTCTGTTACAGTCTCTACCGCATTCGCCCGCCGGCCAGAAAGCAGTTTAGAGTTCGTTCGTTTCTTTCCAGTATCCGCCTGATCGACATGAATACGTCGAACACCCTGCATTTGCTGGGCAAATATGGCGAAGTCGTCATCGGTTGTCATGGTTATCTCATCACACGAATAAAAACGCCCCACTAACAAAGAGTGAGGCGTTTTGTGTTACGAAGTAATGTCAAAAATTACATTTTAGCAATCATTGCATCACCAAACTCTGAGCAGGACAGCAGCTTAGCATCGTCCATCAGGCGCTCAAAGTCATAGGTTACGGTCTTGTCAGCGATCGCGCCATTGATACCATCAATGATTAAATCAGCTGCTTCAGTCCAACCCATGTGGCGTAACATCATTTCTGCAGAAAGAATCAGTGAACCTGGGTTCACTTTGTCCTGACCTGCGTACTTAGGTGCTGTACCGTGAGTCGCTTCGAACATAGCAACGCTGTCAGATAGGTTCGCACCAGGTGCGATACCGATACCACCAACCTGCGCCGCAAGTGCGTCAGAAATGTAGTCACCGTTTAGGTTCAAGGTTGCAATAACGTCGTACTCTGCTGGACGCAGAACGATTTGCTGCAGCATGGCGTCAGCAATAGCATCTTTAACAACGATATTTGTGCCTGTGTTAGGATTCTTGAACTGCATCCAAGGACCGCCATCCAATAACTCTGCACCAAACTCATCACGTGCAACTTCGTAGCCCCAATCTTTGAAAGCACCTTCGGTGAATTTCATGATGTTGCCTTTGTGCACGATGGTTACGGATTCGCGGTTGTTATCTACTGCGTACTGCAACGCTTTACGTACTAAACGCTTGGTACCCTGCTCAGAAACTGGCTTGATACCGATACCGCAGTTTTCAGTGAAGCGAATTTTAGTTGCGCCCATTTCTTCGGTTAAGAACTTGATAACTTTATCGGCTTCTGGTGTACCTGCTTGCCACTCAACACCGGCATAAATATCTTCTGAGTTCTCACGGAAGATAACCATATCTGTGTCTTGCGGGCGCTTAACAGGGCTTGGTACGCCTTCGAACCAGCGTACTGGACGCAAGCACACATAAAGATCAAGCTGTTGACGCAGAGCTACGTTCAAGGAACGAATGCCACCACCCACTGGAGTGGTTAATGGACCCTTAATAGAAACAACGTAGTCACGTACAGCTTCTAGGGTTTCTTCTGGTAACCAGGTTTCAGAATCATAAACCTGAGTGGCTTTTTCGCCAGCATACACTTCCATCCAGGAAATTTTACGCTGACCGCCATATGCTTTCTCAACCGCTGCATCAACCACTTTGATCATTACTGGGCTGATATCAGTACCGATACCATCACCCTCGATGTAAGGAATGATTGGATTATTTGGAACGGTTAAGGACATGTCGGCATTAACGGTGATTTTGTCACCAGCTGGCACTTGGATCTTTTGGTATCCCATGCTGAACTCCATTGGTTAAGGTGATCGTACAATAAATCTGCCACGCGTGTGGCATGGCAGTAATAAAGCTAATTAATTAGGTAAAACGATGAAACCAAGAATTTACCTGTGTATTAAATACGTATTTGTAACGGATGAATGTTAACACATTTACAACTATTGTTGCGCGCTTCACAATACCCATTAGCACGATGTAGTCAAACTAAAAAGGCACTACATGGCTTTAACTGTAAATTACAGCTGTCTACTGCGCCTAATTGCATTAAACGGAGAAACACTATGTCTTTCGCTCCACATATAACAGTAGCGACTATAGTCGAACAGCATGGACGCTTTCTTTTTGTCAAAGAGTTCGCAAAAAACACCAAGGTATTAAACCAGCCTGCCGGTCACTTAGAAATGGACGAAAGTCTAAATCAAGCAGCAATTCGTGAAACCTTAGAGGAAACCGCTTGGCACGTAGAGCTCACCGCACTGGTGGGCGTGTATCTATACCAAGCACCCAATGGCGTGACCTATCAAAGAGTCTGTTTTTCTGCCAAACCCATCATGCACCAGCCAGAACGCGCATTGGACGAGGGAATTATTGAAGCGCTGTGGTTATCGCATGCCCAGCTGCTTGAACGACAAGAACAATGCCGCAGCCCTTTAGTGTTACAAAGCCTTAACGATTATTTAGCGGGCTCTGTGTATCCACTGAGCGTTGTGAAGGGAATCTTTTAAAACAACTCGGATTGATCGCTGCTACCATCCTGCAGCTGTTTTTGCTCGAGTAGTAACGCATTGCGCGCAGCCATAACCCGAGCCTTACGTTGTTGACACAAGCGCACTACGTCTCGCTTTTGGTTTGCATCGTACTGCAACCAAAACTGGCGCTCATCTCGGGAACGAAAGCAGCCCTTGCAATAGCCTCTGTTATTCACTTCACAGACACCAATACATGGGCTTGGGATTTCAAAAAACTCTAACTGTTCCATCACCGATTACGCCTAACAAATAGGTTTTGTTGTGGTCAACATACTACGCTTTTTTAGCCTGTTGCTTGCTCAAGCATACTTAACCTGTTGCTTTTTGTGTACGCGTCTTTGCTTCGCCCCTGACTTTTTACTGGGTATAATGCTTAAGCCTCGCCAATATTGGCTTAGCCGACAGTCAAGGTTTAGTTCACAAATTTACTAGTTGATAGCAGGCGCTTATTCCCTTATATTGCGTGAAAATTATCTCCCAAACACAGCATATTGTGTTTCGCGCCACTCCACTGTTCGCGCATCTTTTACGCATAAAACCCTAAAGGACACTGATTATGACCGATTTTAACGCCATCCAGGTAACCAAACGCGATGGCCGTAAAGAGCCAATAAACCTAGAAAAAATTCACCGCGTCCTCGATTGGGCAGCGATGGGTTTAGATAACGTATCTGTTTCTCAGGTTGAGCTTAAATCACACATTCAGTTCTATGATGGCATTCATACAAAAGACATTCACGAAACAGTTATCAAGGCTGCCGCTGATCTTATTTCTGCCGAAACACCCGATTATCAATACATGGCTGCCAGTTTAGCCATTTTCCATCTACGCAAAGTCGCCTATGGTGAGTTTGAGCCGCCGCACTTATTTGACCACGTAACCAAGCTCACCGCAGAGCAGCGCTACGATGAACATATTTTGCAGGATTACAGCAGGGAAGAGTTCGACAGACTCAACGATGCAATCGACCACGCGCGTGACATGAACTTCTCCTATGCAGCGGTCAAGCAGTTGGAAGGCAAATATTTGGTGCAAAACCGCGTCACCGGTGAAGTTTACGAAAGCCCACAAATGCTCTACATGCTCATCGGTATGTGTTTGTTTTCTAACTACCCAAAAGACACGCGCTTGGAATATGTGGTGCGTTTTTACGATGCCATTTCCCAGTTTAAAATTTCGCTGCCCACACCCATTATGGCGGGTGTACGCACACCTTCGCGCCAGTTTAGCTCTTGCGTACTGATTGAATGTGGCGACAGCCTCGACTCCATCAGCACTACCACTGCCGCCATTGTTAAATACGTCTCGCTGCGTGCCGGTATTGGGATTAACGCCGGACGCATTCGCGCACTAGGCAGCCCAATCCGTGGCGGCGAAGCTCAGCATACCGGCTGTATTCCTTTCTTTAAGCTGTTCCAAGCGGCGGTTAAGTCTTGCTCGCAGGGCGGTGTTCGCGGCGGTGCTGCTACATTGTTTTACCCCATGTGGCACCTTGAAGTGGAATCTTTGTTAGTTCTGAAAAACAACCGCGGTGTAGAAGAAAACCGCGTACGTCACATGGACTACGGTGTACAAATCAACAAGCTGATGTACCAGCGCTTGATTAAAAGTGAAAACATCACCCTCTTCTCCCCGCATGATGTTCCGGGCTTGTATGAGGCGTTTTTCGCTGATCAGGATGAGTTTGAGCGCCTGTATTTGCAGTACGAGTCAGACGTTAGCATCCGCAAACGTAGCATTCCTGCCGTTGAGCTGTTCTCACTCATGATGCAAGAGCGTGCCAGCACCGGTCGTATCTACATCCAAAACGTAGACCACTGTAATACGCACAGCCCCTTCGATCCCACCGTTGCACCCATACGTCAGTCCAACCTATGCCTTGAAATTGCATTGCCTACCAGTCCGTTGGAAAACATCAATGACACGGACAAGGAAATTGCGCTGTGCACCCTTTCTGCCTTTAACCTTGGCGCTATCAATAGCTTAGAAGAGCTAGAAGAGCTGGCAGACCTAGCGGTACGTGCTTTGGATTCTTTGCTGGATTACCAGGACTACCCAATCGAAGCGGCACGCAATGCCTCTATGAAACGCCGCACGCTGGGCATAGGTGTAATTAACTATGCTTACTACTTGGCAAAAAATGGTGTGCGCTATTCCGACGGTTCTGCCAACGCATTAACGCACCGCACTTTTGAAGCTATCCAGTACTACTTACTCAAAGCATCTAACAATCTGGCTAAAGACTTTGGCGCCTGCCCTGCTTTTGATGAAACCACTTACTCACAGGGTATTTTGCCTATCGATACCTATAAAAAAGATATTGATAACATCTGCCAAGAACCGCTGCATTTTGACTGGGAAACCCTACGCCAAGATATTAAAGCCCATGGTTTGCGTAACTCAACCCTGTCATCATTGATGCCTTCTGAAACCTCCAGCCAGATCTCTAACGCCACCAACGGTATCGAACCACCACGTGGATTGGTGAGTGTGAAGCAGTCTAAAGATGGCATTCTCAAGCAAGTGGTGCCTGAGTACGAGCGCCTAAAAGACAAGTATGAGCTGTTATGGAACATGCCCAATAACGAAGGCTACTTACACCTTGTTGGTATTATGCAAAAGTTTGTTGATCAGGCGATTTCCGCCAACACCAACTATGATCCACAACGCTTTGAAGGCGGTCGTGTGCCAATGCGCCAGTTACTCAAAGACTTGTTAACCGCCTACAAATTTGGTTTAAAAACCCTCTACTACCAAAACACCCGTGATGGAGCAGAAGATTCTCAAGCAGATATGGATGACGGCTGTGCCGGCGGCGCCTGCAAAATTTAATCGGAGAGCAGAGTATGAAATACAGTATTTTTTGTCAGACAGATAACGATCAACTAAAAGAGCCTATGTTTTTCGGCCAACCGGTCAACGTTGCGCGTTACGATCAGCAGAAATATCCTATTTTTGAAAAGCTTATCGAAAAACAACTGTCTTTTTTCTGGCGTCCGGAAGAGGTTGATGTATCACAAGACCGTGCTCATTACCAAAGCCTGCCGGATCATGAAAAACATATATTTATCAGCAATCTGAAGTATCAAACTCTACTGGACTCTATCCAAGGTCGCAGTCCCAACGTGGCGTTTTTACCGCTGGTGTCCATTCCAGAACTAGAAACCTGGATTGAAACCTGGTCATTCTCAGAGACCATTCATTCACGCTCTTACACGCACATTATTCGCAATATTGTGAATGACCCTGGCGTCGTCTTTGATGACATTATGCGTAACGATCACATTATTGAGCGCGCCACTGACATCTCTAAATACTATGACGATCTGATCCAATACAGCATGCTGTATTTAAAATACGGCGTAGGCAAGCACGTGGTGAATGGCAAAACAGAGACCGTTGAGTTGTTCGAACTCAAGCGCAAACTCTATCTGTGCATGATGAGCGTAAATATCCTTGAAGCCATTCGCTTCTATGTCAGCTTTGCCTGCTCCTTTGCCTTTGCCGAGCGCAGACTGATGGAAGGTAATGCGAAAATCATTCGCCTGATTGCCCGTGATGAAGCCCTGCACCTAACCGGTACCCAGCACATTCTTAATATCATGCAAAACGGTCAGGATGATCCAGAGATGGCTGAAGTTGCTAAGTCCTGTTATCAAGAGTCCGTGGATATGTTTAAACATGCCGCACAGCAGGAAAAAGAATGGGCTAAATACCTGTTTAAAGACGGCTCCATGATTGGTCTTAACTTAGATATTCTCAGCCAGTATGTTGAATACATTACTAACCTGCGGATGGCTGCGGTCGGTTTAGAACCTGCTTTTGCTGGCGCCAAGCAAAACCCAATTCCTTGGATTAACGCTTGGCTTGTATCAGATAACGTGCAAGTAGCTCCGCAAGAAGTGGAAGTAAGTTCTTATCTGGTTGGGCAAATCGACTCTTCCGTTTCTGTCGATGATCTAGGTGAGTTTGAGCTATAAATTCCGTTATGCAAGTTATCACCGAAGATCTGATTTTTGAGCTAAAAGAAAACGAAAGTCTGCTCGATGGTCTGCAACGCACTGGGCACCACATCGAATACCAATGTCGTAGTGGTTACTGTGGTGCCTGCCGCATTCCACTAACCGCAGGCAGTGTCAGTTACGATAAACCTCCTTTGGCCTACGTGCGCAGCAGCGAAATATTGCCCTGCTGCTGCCGTGTTGAAGAGCCGCTCAGAGTTAAAGTTCATTTACTAAGTAAGCTGCAAGGCTAACATCTAGCAGGCCAAAACCTGCTAGAATGCGCTTCTTTCAAACTAGCAATCTCCTGCGCACAATGACAAATTCAAATCCAAACCAAACCCGTGTAATTGTCGGCATGTCCGGCGGTGTTGATTCCTCAGTAGCCGCTTTGCTGTTGCTGCAGCAAGGCTATCAGGTCGAAGGCCTGTTTATGAAAAACTGGGAAGAAGACGACGGCACCGAATACTGCACCGCCAAAGAAGACCTCGCTGATGCGCAAGCTGTGTGCGACACGCTTGGTATCGTGCTGCACACAGCCAATTTCGCGGCTGAGTACTGGGACAACGTGTTTGAGCACTTCCTGCAGGAATACCAAGCCGGACGCACACCGAACCCAGATATTCTCTGCAATCGCGAAATCAAATTTAAAGCTTTTTTGGATTATGCCAAACACCTAGGTGCCGAACTTATCGCTACGGGTCATTACGTGCGCCGCGTTGATCGTAACGGTCACAGCCTGCTGCTCAAAGGTCTGGATAACAATAAAGACCAAAGCTATTTTCTACACGCCGTAGGCGGTAATGAAATCGGCCAAAGCCTGTTCCCTATTGGCGCATTAGAAAAGCCTGCTGTACGCGCACTGGCTGAGCAGCACGGTTTGATTACGGCCAGCAAAAAAGACTCAACCGGTATTTGTTTTATCGGCGAGCGTCGTTTTACTGACTTCCTCAAACAGTACTTACCCGCCCAGCCCGGCACCATTGAAACCACCGACGGGCAAGTAATCGGCGAGCACGCTGGTTTGATGTACCACACCATCGGCCAACGACAAGGACTGGGCATTGGCGGTATGAAAAACGCCAGCGAAGACCCTTGGTACGTGCTAGCTAAAGACCTTAAGCGTAATGTATTGATTGTCGGCCAAGGTAATGAACATCCCTGGCTATTTTCTCGACGCTTACTGACTCGCCAAGTGAACTGGATTAATCCCGTAGATACAACAACCCTTGACGGTTTAACCGCTAAGGTACGCTACCGTCAACCTGATCAAGCCTGTCAAATAGAGCAGTGCGAAGACGGCTACTGGGTCACTTTTGCCCAACCGCAACGCGCGGTAACGCTTGGGCAATCCATTGTTTTTTACGATGGGGAAACATGTTTGGGCGGTGGCATTATTGAGGCCTGCACCCCTTGGGATGAGGAGATTGTACGTCCATGACCCCCTTACAAGAACAGTTAATCGCCTTGGGCGGTGTATTTCAGGCTGCCCACTTGGTGCATAAACTTGCCAATACCGGTCAAATCCATGATGCAGCTTTAGGCAATATGTTAAAAACCCTGTTGGTACGCAACCCACCGGATACCCTCGCTGTTTATGGTGGGGATGATTACGCCCTACTCGATGGTTACCGCACCCTGCAGGCTGCTTTGCTACGTGATGCGCATAATCTGCCGCGTGAAAGCCTGCGCTACGCACTCGCCATGCTCAGTCTTGAGCAGCAGTTTGCACGCCGCGATGACTTGCTTGAACTTACAGCCCAGCGTCTGGAACAAATAGAACGCCAACTTGAGCATGTAGACATCACCAGTGCCGCCACTATCAGTGCTTGCGCTGCTTTGTATCAAGACACCATCAGCACCTTTAATGTGCGGATTCAGGTGCATGGTGATATGCGTTTTCTGCAGCACGAACTCACGGCCTCTAAAATTCGCGCCCTCCTCTTTGCGGGTATCCGTTCCGCGCGTTTGTGGCGTCAACTAGGTGGTCATCGCTGGCAACTCCTGTTTAAACGCCGCGCTATGCTTAACGCGCTACAGCATCGCCTTGCCCATTAATGCGCAGTGTTCGCCCTCTTCAGGGTGCTGCCTTGCTGGCACTTTCTGCGCTACTGTTCTCACTGATGGGTGTTTTTGTGCGCGAAGCCTCAGCCACAGTTGGTAATGAAAGCATTGTCTTCTTCCGCAACCTGGTTGGGGTGTTGATTTTCCTACCTTTGGTGTTAGTCAAAGGCTTTCAGCCCTTTAAGACCGCACGGGTTAAGTCCCATCTTTTGCGTACTGGTTTTGGCTTGGGCGCCATGTATTGCTTTTTTTATGCCATCGCCCATCTACCGCTTGCAGACGCTATGATTTTCACCTACTCAGCGCCGGTATTCACGCCCGTCCTAGCGTACTTCTGGCTTAAAGAGCCGCTCACACCGCGCATGCTGGTGCTTTCTGTGCTGGGATTGATAGGTGTTTTTTTAGTCGCCAAACCTTCAGATGCTTTATTTAGCAGCCTATCCTTGGTGGGCTTAGCCGCCAGTCTCTTAGCCGCCAGCGCGTTCGTCTCCATTCGTGAGCTTAGCGGCAGCGAGCCCAGTTACCGCATCGTATTCTACTATGCTTTATTTAGCATGCTGATCTCTGCAGTGCCACTGAGCTGGTCATGGCAGCCGTTAACACAACCACAGCTATTAGTGCTGTTGGCAGCCGGACTGTTGGCTTCCTTTGCCCAAATCATCATGTCCAAAGCCTATTCGCTAGCACCGCCGGGCTTGATTGGACCGGTTGCTTATTCGGCGATTATTTTTTCGGGCGTGATTGGCTGGATACTGTGGAATGAAGCACCAGATAGCACCTCTATTACGGGAGCAGTGCTGATTTTTAGCGCCAGTTTACTCAGCATTTATCACCCTAAAGGCAATAAGAGCACCCCCGAATCCGTTAAACCGCCGCTCTAGGTCTGCGGGCTCTACCGCCTCAGCCAAGCTCACCTGCCACGCACAGGCTTAGATACTTTTCCACACTGCCTTAAAACACAGCACCGCTTTGGTGTACAATGCGGCAATTTATTTCATTACTTAAACTGTTAAAAGAGAACGCTATGCAACTGTCCCCGCTTACCGCCGTGTCCCCTGTCGATGGCCGTTACGGCAGCAGAACTACCTCCCTGCGCGCTATTTTTAGCGAATACGGTCTGATTCGTAACCGTGTCCATGTCGAAGTGCGCTGGCTACAACGCCTCGCTGCTCACGCACAAATCAGTGAAGTCGCGCCTTTTTCTGAGCAAGCCAACACATTGCTTAACGAGCTGGCCGAGAATTTTAAAATCGAGCACGCTGAGCGGGTCAAAGAGTTCGAGCGCACCACCAACCATGACGTAAAAGCGGTGGAATACCTGCTCAAAGAGCAAGCACAACAACTGCCCGAACTGGCTAAAATCAGTGAATTCATTCACTTTGCTTGTACCAGTGAAGACATTAACAACCTGTCCCACGCACTGATGCTGCGCGAAGGTCGTGACGATGTATTGCTACCCCTGATGCGCCAAGTCGCGGACAGCATTCGCCAACTTGCCCATGAGTTCGCCGCCGTACCTATGCTGTCACGCACTCACGGCCAACCCGCCTCCCCGACCACACTTGGTAAAGAAATGGCTAACGTGGTCTATCGCCTAGAGCGCCAAATTGCTCAGGTTGAGCAAGTGCC
>SMEQ01000169.1_pt1 | contig 20995 bp, 18 predicted proteins | sample 2456281 | NCBI WGS metagenome assembly SMEQ01 (sample SAMN10132596, study PRJNA489261) | soil metagenome | isolation source: day1 antibiotic-loamy sand soil ammended with raw manure from dairy cow... | place: USA | collected 2015-04-01
CTTTTCGTTTTATCAATTTCTTGCGCTTTCTTGTATTCAGCTATCGACTCTTCCAGCTTTCCTGAAGAACGCAGAGAATTTCCAGCTTCCATCGCAGCATTGAATTTCTCTTCTTTTTCTTGCGCAGATTTGCTAGCTGAAATTTTCTCGTCAATTAATTTGATTTTGTCTTTCGGTAATTGAGCAGTTTCATCCATGGAACTTGCATCTTGAAATTTCACCTTGGCCTCCTCAAGCTTGTTAGCTGTCAACAAAGCTTCTCCATCTTTCATTGCTAAATCAAACTTTTCCTTAAGCTCCTTTTGATTTTTCAACTTACTCAATGCTGCTTCTGCATCCATTTTTTTCTGAGTGACTTCTGCATTTTCCTTCAATTCAAGTGCTGAAACATATTTTGAAATTGCATCTTCGTACTTAAGTGCTTTAGTGGATGCGTCGCCTTCATCCACTAATTTTTTAAATTTCGCTTCTAATTCTGTCTGTTGTTTAATTTCATCCAGCTTAGTCTGAATAAGAGCTAATTTTTCAATCGCAACAGGATTTTTATCGTCCAGAGACTTAACCTCTGTAAATTTCGTTTTGGCTTCTTCCCACTTTTCAGCACTAAATGAACTGTTTCCTTCCGTTATAAATTGATCGATTTTTGCCTGTACTATCTTTGCTTTTTCAATCTCATCTAGTTTTTTCTTAATGAGATCGTTTTGTGCTTTTGCATAGGAAGAAGCACTTTCAATAACCAATGCTTCATCGTATTTACCCTTTGCTTCGGCCCACTTCTCTGCTTTGAAAAGCTGATCTCCAGCCATTATTGCATCATCAAACTTCTTTTTATTTTCTATTGCACCTTTTGCAGCCTCCAGAAGCACTAAAACTTCATTTCTTTTCTTCGTCGCTTCTGCATCTCCCGATTTAGCTTTTAAAGCCAAGTCATATTGATCTCGAGCGGCCTGATAACTTTTTTGCTTCATCAGAATTTCAGCAGTTGACATGGCAGAAGCATAAGCATTTGCATTTTCTTTCTCTCTTTTCTCCTTCTGAATTAAACTCATTAAATCATCAATCTCATCCAATGCAAATTGATCTCCTCTTTTTACTTCCAAAGCCTCTTCGTACTTATCGATGGCTAATTGATATTTCTTTTGACCCTTAAGGGTCTTGGCTGCCTGAATCAAGTTGTCATAAGCTCCACCTGCAACTTCACCGTCAATCTGTGAGATTTTATCAGCTTTGATGAGTTTATCCATGTCGTCCATTCGCTTCATGGAAAGCTTATCTCCCGGCTTAAAATACTGTGCTTGTTCGAATTTTGTTCTGGCCTCTAAATAGTTACTTCCTGTTGCTGCAGACTCGCCTTCTTTCATTTTATTCTGATACTGCACTTCGTTATTTACATCCGTCTTTTCCGCGAAGGAAACTGCTTCCTCCACTTTTTTCGTCATTTTATCAGAAGTAGCTTTGTTATAAGCTAACAAAGTAGATCTTCCATCAAAATAAAACTCGGTAATCGGGTTGGTTTGAATGTAACTGTAATCGACGTTTAATGTTTTATCAAATAAACTTATCGAGGTCCGAACAACAGGTTCAGAAGCCCCTTGAAGCAACTCAATATCAATTTTTGTTGCATTTACATTGAAAAAGCGCGTCACTTTTCCGTCTTTTGAAATCTCTACTTTGTAGATTTTATTTGCTGGAACTTTCAGCGATATTTTTCCATTGGATGCGCTGATAGCAGTTCCCACAACTTTACTTCCTTCATATACTTTCAAGGTTGCGCCTCCTTCTTTTTTATTAGATTTAAAATCAACAACAATTACATCTAACTCTAATTGCAACTGGGAGAAGGTTGTGGTGGAGAGAAATAAAAGAAAAAGAAAAAGTAGTTTATGCTTCATATCGATATTTGAAAAACGGCATTTGTATGAATTGTTACATACGACGTTTAGTTCTTTTTAAAAATTTAAAACAAATATCGTAAAAATCGGCTAACTAGTACAACAATTCAAGGCTAAAAATGAATCTAAAATAGAATTTTACACATTATAAATAGAATTGAATAATTTAAATCCATTCATCGACAAAAATCTGCCCAAAAACACTAACATTTCAGTAGAACCAAGCAAGTCTAATCATTTCTTTATTTTTTAAACGCGTAACTCTAGATTAATTCTACTCAGCAAATCTGTTCATCAGAAATTGAGCTATACCAAACAAAATCAATTTTATGTTCCAATAAACGGTTTAAAGTAATTACATTCATCGCGACTAAAAAATTTAAAATTATATTTGTAAAAAATAAACAACATGAAAAACGTAGCAGTTATTGGCGCAGGCACAATGGGAAATGGAATTGCACATACTTTTGCGCAATTTGGATACCAAGTTTCTTTAATTGATGTGGCGCAAACATCTTTGGACAAAGGAATGGCAACCATTACTAAAAATTTAGACAGACAAGTTTCTAAAGAGGTAATAACCGAACAACAAAAACAGGAAACTTTAAACAATATAAAAACCTACACTTCTATTGCAGAAGGTGTTAAAGGTATTGAGTTAGTTGTTGAAGCAGCAACGGAAAACGTTGATTTGAAATTAAATATTTTCAAAGAATTGAGTGCTTTAACTCCAGAAAATGTGATTTTAGCATCCAATACTTCTTCAATTTCAATTACCAAAATCGCTTCTGTTACGAATCGTCCAGACAAAGTAATTGGAATGCACTTCATGAACCCGGTTCCGGTGATGAAATTGGTTGAAATTATTCGCGGGTATTCTACGACGGATGAAGTGACGAAAACCATCATGGAAATTTCAAAGAAACTAAACAAAATTCCGGTTGAAGTGAATGATTACCCAGGTTTTGTTGCCAACCGAATTTTGATGCCAATGATTAACGAAGCGATTTACACCTTGTACGAAGGAGTTGCTGGAGTTGAGGAAATTGACACCGTGATGAAGTTGGGAATGGCGCATCCAATGGGTCCATTACAATTGGCAGACTTTATTGGACTAGACGTTTGTTTGGCAATTTTAGAAGTACTACATGCCGGTTTTGGAAATCCAAAATACGCTCCATGTCCACTGCTTGTAAACATGGTTACAGCCAACAAGAAAGGCGTTAAAACGGGTGAAGGATTTTACAGTTGGGGACATGGAACCAAAGAGTTAATTGTTGCTTCAAACTTTAAATAAAACATGAAAACAGCACGTATTTCATTGGGTTTTTCAGAACCGATTTTTCATTAAAGATGGCGAAGAAAAACCCAATGCACGCTGTAAAAAGAAAAAAGAAAACGAACCGGTCTATTTCAAAGCGAAAAAAAAGTAAAAATAAAAGTTCGTCGAAAATAAAATGGATGCTTGGTTTATCCTTGTTTGTTTCCATGTTTTTAATAGCACTCTTTTTGTACCGCGACATCAAACCACTAAGCATCTCTTCTTTTAGAAAATCCGTTCCAGAAGGCTTTCAATCCATCGGACTAGACGTTTCCCACCATCAAGGAGAGATTAATTGGCAAAAACTGATGACCGAATCGGGGTTTGACACCCTTATTCACTTTGTGTATTGTAAAGCAACTGAAGGAAATACACATTTTGATAGGCAATGGGTTAGAAATCGAAGTATTTTAAATGAAATGGGAATTCCCAACGGGGCCTACCACTTTTTCATTCCGACTGATCCACCTATTCCTCAGGCAGTTCACTTTTTAAATCGATGGGTAAAAAGAGACATCGATTTACCTCCCGTTTTAGACGTTGAAACGGAAGGTTTTTCAGATACAGATTTAATCGCAAAAATGAAAATCTGGTTAGACTACATCGAAAAAACAAGCGGTATGCGTCCCGTTATATACACGTCACTGCACTTCTACGAAACCAAATTTCAAAATGAATTTCTCAATTACAAATTTTGGATTGCTGCCTATTCTAAAAAACCATCCTGCATCGACGACATGCGGATTATTCATTGGCAATACTCAGAATCGGCGCGATTACCTGGAATCAGTGAAAAAGTAGATTTAAATGTATCCAAGCTAGAGTTCTAAATCCTTAATCTGACAAAATCAACTTCTAATCCTTACTTTTAAGCATTAAAGCGAATCTGTACACCGTATTTCTGATAATTTACCTACATTGGTAATAGGATTTAATACAACTTTAAATTGACTGATCAACCAAATGGGAATGCTGTTCTTCTAATTGAAGAAAAATACTCGAAAAAGAGAATGATAAATATCTACGTACTTATCATGCTTACTACACTCATTTTTAGTGCACTAAATGCGTTCGTTGCAAATGAAATGTACGCTTTCTCTGTTTTAATGATTACAGCAGCAATTTCTTCCTTGTCCTTGTTGTTTAACAGGCTAAAACTATACGAATTGGCAAGGTCATTTTTATTCATTGTCATTTCACTTATCATCTTTTATTTTGGTTCATTTTCTGGTTTTGCTGCGGGAGCGCACCTGTTCTACTTTCCACTTTTTTTAGCAATTGTTAATATCTACAACTTTGAAAACAAAACAGAAAGAGGGTTTATGTGGGCTCATATTTTTCTAAACATCATTCTGATTTTAATCAATGCGCTAACTGGATATAGTCTCTTCATATACAAAGTCTTGTCTTCGGAATCAATTCAAAAATTCTTTAGTTTCAACTTGATTTTCTCTATTCTTTGCATTGGATATTTTCTATACTTTATTGTTCACATGAACATGCAGCAAAAAAAGTTAATCGACAAGCTTACGGAAGCCATTCTTCAATCGCAAAATTCAGAAGAAAAGAAAAAAACCAATACAGACATCTTTTTAGCTGAACTCGAGCATCGGTTGAAAAACAATCTAAGCTTAATGAGTTCCTTGATTCGTCTAAAACTTGCAAAGATAAACAACGAAAATATTCAGTTAAAAATAAACGAAACCACGCATGCTATCCAAGTTGTTGCTGATGCCAACCGATTCGTTGTCTTCAAAGAAAATCATTTAAAAGTGCCCGCTCAAACTTACTTCACTGAAGTAATTGAATCGTGGTTAACCTTGAAGGGAAGAGAGTCCAATAAAAAATTAAATCTAGACATCCATAATTGCGAAATTGATATCAAGCAAGCAATTCCGCTCGCCTTGATTGTGCATGAGATTATTTCTTTGTTTTGGGAACAAGACCTTCCTGAAAAAGAAGGTCATTGGTTAGAGATAAAACTTAGTTACGAAGGTGTTATCAACTTAAAGAGCTCCATTGAAAACCTGATGGATCAAAACAAAACAGCAGAACTTCTTATTCAAATTCTAGCGGAGCAAATTGACGCAAACCTAATTTATATCAGCAACAGTGAGATGGAAGTACACTTCAACAATAATCTGAACTTGAAAATGATTGAAAGTGAAAGCATCTTTGCGTAATACTTACGTTCGCTTCCTCTCACTTCAGAAATGATTCTAAGAAGAAGATTCATCGCGCTGTCGAACCAAATCAGACTAGATACTTTTAAGAACCATTGCTTTTTAAGTCCCTGCTTTGAGTTTAAGCACAAAGCAGTAAAAAGTCTCTACTTTATCAATTAAGAAAGCATTGAAATCATCCTTCCATAACGTTTACATCTTTTCAATCAAGAAGTCCGTTCTTCTATTGATGGCTCTATTTTCCGCATTTGTATTGGGTACTTTCGGCATGGTTTCTCCAAATCCTTTAGAACTTAATCGTTGCGCCGGAACACCCAGCTGCTGTAAATACGTTTTCACTTCATTTGCCCTATTTTCAGACAATTCCATGTTGGCAACATCGTCTCCAACATCATCCGTATGTCCCTGAATCATAATTGTAACAGTTGGATTTTGAATTAAGAAAGAAGAAAATTGTTTCAAGATAAATTTAGATTTCGAATTGAGATCGTAGGAGTTGGTAGCAAATAAAACATCATTAATGGTATACGCTGTTCCCTCTTTAAGTTCCCGAACGGCTAGGTCTGCGCCTTTAAACTCACTTTTAGAAGCAATTTCCTCTTTGGAAATCAATTTAGAATCAAAAGCTGCTCCTTCTTTTTTAACGGTTACCATGACATCTTGTTTCACATCCGTTTTAATAATAGCGGCATATTTTCCATCGTGACCATTTACTTTAATCTTTTCTACTTGATCTGAATTTTCATAGGCAATTTCAATGGTTGCATTTTCAACTGGAATTCCGTTTTCATCCAATAAATCTCCCTTGATGATCGCCACCGATTTTGGCCTTGCCTCTTCGTATAACTCAAATGAATAAATATTCCAATTTCCACCTTGACGAGAAGAGTAATATGCTAAATTTCCATCCGTAGAGACAAATATCCCCAATTCATCTGACTCCGTATTAATAGGATATCCGATATTTTTCGGTTTGGACCATTTTCCATCTCCTTCCATGCGAATATAAAATATATCCAAACCTCCCACTCCTTTTCGCGTGTCGGAAACAGTAGAAACAAAGTACAAAGTCTCGCTATCTTGGTGTAAAAATGGACTCTTATCCTTTCCAGCCGTATTAATTTCATCAAATGGGCGACCGTTTCCCCAAACCCCATTTTCATCGCGGTAAGCAACCCAAATATCGTCATTTCTCGTTGGATTAGCACCACCTCTTAACGTTGTATAAAACAACGTATTACCATCCGCTGAAAGCGAAGGTTGAGCATCCCAACCGCGAGAAGAATTAATTCCAGGCCCCATGTTTTCTAAAGGAGTCCATTCAAAATCATTTCCACCTGTACCTTTGCGCTCGAAGCGGGTGATGTACAAATCACAATTCCGGTAATTCTGACCGTCCACAATTTCATCCTTGCAGGCACATAAAATCATCTCTTTGTTATCAACAGACATCGTTGCAGCACCATAACTCTGAAAAGTACCATCGTTAAATGGATATTTAAATGGTTTTCCTTTATCAAAAGGCGATTTGGAATCTTTGCGTTCCGAAAACGTAAACTCTTCTACTATGTATGACTGCAAATCACCTTTTAATTTTCGATCTATTTTACGGGTGTAAAACATCAATTCGTTATCCGGTGAAATCATAGGAAAGTATTCATCCCAAGCAGAACTCACATTGGGTACCATTTTGGGTTCAAAAGGAACTTCCTTGGCCATCATTTCCTGATCACTTTCGAGTTTTCCCAAAACACTTTTTACATCTGCTACTTTTTTAGCATGATCTTTTGGGTATTTTTCTGGTTCGGTGTGTTTGTATTTTAAAAACTGTTTAAAATAACGTATCGCCTCGGGCATGTTGTCTTGTGAGTATTTAATAACCCCCAAATAATACGTACAGTTTGCATGGTAGTCCGAGCACAGGTCCAGGGTTTTCAAAAACATTTCCTCTGCCTTTAACATCCCCCTATCTCCGATGGAAGGATTCGGATTTACTTCGTAAGCTTTCATCGCTTGCTGATAAGCATACATGGCATATTCGTAATACACCATCGCATTATCGGGCTCGGCATCGATTGCTTGATTAAAAGTCACCACCGCAACTTTTACATCGGATGACGCAACTGCTTTATCAATTAATTTGAGCGTTTTTTTTGAAGGAGGCAAACAAGATTCATCTTCAACTTGAGCAAATAGGTTTGCTGATGTAAAGAGTGAAATCAGCATGAAAAAGGCGTAGTTTTTATTCATATCAAGCTAAAATTTTAAACGTAGTCAAGGGACAAAATTTGGTAGTAATGAACCCGTTTTAAATAATAGCGTGAAAATAGTAATTTTGGTACATTTAACCGCGAAATTCATTTATTTCATCGCGATTTAACTATTTTTCACCCAATTATTATTTCTAACTTTGTCAAATGGATACCGATGAACTTTTCATGCAACGTTGCTTAGACCTAGCGTCCAACGGAAAACAAGATGTTGCCCCAAACCCGATGGTGGGTGCTGTGATTGTTTACAACAATGAGGTTATTGGCGAGGGTTATCACGCGTTTTATGGCGGTCCGCATGCGGAAGTAAATGCGGTGAACTCAGTTCAAGATTCCAGTTTATTGAAAGAAGCTACGATTTATGTCAGCCTAGAACCTTGTGCACATTACGGAAAGACACCACCTTGTGTGGATTTAATCATTGAAAAGCAATTCAAACGCGTGGTAATTGGCTCGCTCGATCCGCATGATCAAGTGGCTGGAAAAGGCATTCAGAAACTCCAAAACTTAAACATGGAAGTGAAAGTAGGTGTTTTGAAAGAGGCATGTTTGAAACTAAATAAACGATTTTTCACTTTTCATCAAAAACAAAGACCTTTTGTTGTTTTAAAATGGGCAGAAACTCAAGACGGATTCATCGATGTTCTCAGAGATTCAGCAGAACGAAAAGTCAATTGGATTTCGGCGCCAGAAACCAAAGTATTGGTGCACCAATGGCGCAGCGAAGAACAAGCGATTTTAGTGGGTTGGAAAACAATCAACAACGATAATCCAACGCTGACAGTTCGAGAGGTAACTGGAAAAAATCCATTGCGTGTAATTTTGGACGGACAATTGAATTGCAATCCAAATTCTACCATTTTTAAAGACGGTGTAGAAACGGTTGTATTCAATTTATTAAAAAACGAAACGGTGGATCACGTGGAATACATTCAATTAACCAACATCAGCACGGATGCCATTTTAAAAACATTGTACGAACGAAATATCACTTCTCTATTTGTAGAAGGTGGAGGTCAAACCTTACAACATTTTATTGCGGATGGAAACTGGGATGAAGCAAGAGTGATTGTGGGGAAAAACAAGTTTGAAGATGGAGTAAAAGCGCCACAAATAACTGGAATTCCGGTTCATTCTTTTGAATTCTCGGGAGATCAAATTTATCAATTTGAAAATAAATGAAGGAATTAATCTTTGGGATTCTGTCCTCTACCTTGATTCTGATTCTTTTCAGACTTTTCCCGAAATACAAAGTCAATACCTTTCAAGCAGTTGTTTTCAATTACTTCACTGCCTGTACTTTTGGATTTATTTTCTATGGAAATCAATTCTCCAACAAAGCGTTGGATGATTTTAGCTGGTTGCCATTTTCCATTATGAGTGGTATTTTACTCATCGCTTTGTTTTTGGTGATCGGAATTAGTTCGCAGAAAAACGGAATTTCCTTTACTTCGATTGTTTCTAAAATGAGCATGTCGGTGGCTGTTCTCTTGATGATGATTAATTACAAAGAATCACTCACCCTTTTAAAAATAAGCGGGATATTATTGGCCTTCATCGGAATCATTACCATCTCCTGGAAAAAATCCAGCAAAGGTTTGAAAAAGAGTTCTCAATTTTTATTCCTTTTAATTTTTCTATTCGTAGGCGGTGGAGTATTGGATTTTATCTTCAACTACACGCAAAACCATCATTTAACTCACCTTCCTACCCCACTTTTTAGTGCTATCTCATTTGGATTTTCAGGTTTAATTGGAATTTCTATCTTACTATTTCAAATTGCGCTTAAAAAACAAACGTTTCATTCTCGAAACGTAGTTGCAGGAGTTTTTCTGGGCATTCCCAATTTCTTTTCGGTTTATTTGTTGATGAGCGCTTATTCTACGATGGGTTGGAACGACTCAACCATCCTTACCGTTATGAATGTCTCGGTAGTTTTACTGGCTTTCTTTATTGGCGTCTTGGTTTTCAAAGAATCTTTCACGCGCTTGAAAGCTTTTGGACTATTTGCTTCCTTATCCGCAATTATTCTACTATATTTAGCTTCAATATGACGGACTTTGAGAAGAAAATATACACTCCTAAAATTCCTTCTTTCTTAGAAGCCAAAACCAAACTCGAATATTGGTGCGCTTATCAAGAGAGATGTCAGTTTGAGGTCGACACAAAACTAAATACCTGGAGTTTCAGTTACGAAGAGCGAGATCAAATCATTTCTCATCTCATTTCTAATAATTTCATCAACGAAGAACGCTTTGCTGAAGCATTTGTGAGCGGGAAATTTAGAATCAAGCATTGGGGAAGAAATAAAATCAAGCAACATCTCAAACAAAAACGAATCTCAGACTACTCCATCAAAAAAGGAATGAAAGAAATTGATCCAGATGAATATTGGAGTACTTTACTGCGTTTAGCGGAAAGAAAATTGAATGAAAAGAAATCGAGCGAAGACGCTTGGCAGATTCAAGCAAGAACACAGCGCTACCTTTCTTCCAAAGGTTACGAGTTTGATTTAATCGTAGAAGCCATAAATGCGGCAAAAAAAGGCGGTGATTTAGAATAATTTGCGCTAAAACAAGCTCTTTACAGTTATTTTCCAATATCTTGTCGAATCAATAACAACGCTTTCAGATAAATAATTATTTTTGTAAGTTAAAATTAAGTGCGTGTCAAAAAGTATAGTAATTATTCCGACTTATAATGAACGTGAAAACGTAGAAAAAATGATTCGTCAAGTAATGACTTACGAAGAAAAATTTCACATCTTAATTGTCGATGACGGATCACCCGATGGGACTTCAGAAATTGTCGAAAAATTACAATTTGAATTCAGCGATCGTTTGCACATTGAAAAAAGAGCTGGAAAACAAGGACTGGGAACAGCATACATCCACGGATTCAAATGGTGTCTCGCAAGAGAATACGAATTCGTTTTTGAAATGGATTGCGACTTCTCTCATAATCCGGACGACCTTTCACGCGTACTTGCACCACTTCAATCAGGACAAGCATCGGTAAGCATTGGTTCTAGATATTGTAAAGGAGGAAAAATTTCCAATTGGCCAATCGGTCGAATCTTGATGTCCTATTTTGCATCCATCTATGTTCGCATGATTTTATGGATTAACATCCAAGATACAACAGCTGGATTCATCGGCTATCACAGAGATGTTCTTTCAGCCATTCAGTTAGATAACATACACTTCAAAGGCTATGCTTTTCAAGTTTGCATGAAATACGCTGCAAAAAAACACGGTTTTAAAATAGTAGAAGTTCCAATTACCTTTATTGATCGTCAATTTGGCGTATCAAAAATGAGTACAGGTATATTCAAAGAAGCATTTTTTGGTGTTTGGGAAATTAAAAAAATGAAATTGTAGTTCTTCTTTTTTCAAACATCATTCTATAAAAAATCAAGAAAATGAACGCAATCTTATTAAAAAACGCAACTATCTTCAACGAAGGGAAATCTTTTGTTTCTGATGTATTAATCCAAGACGAAATCATTCAGAAAGTACAGGCTAATATCACGGCAACTGCAGACATGAATGTAATTGACCTCGAAGGAAAATGGTTGATGCCAGGTTGTATTGATGATCAAGTTCACTTTCGCGAGCCAGGATTAACGCATAAAGGAAATATTTTCTCCGAATCGAGAGCTGCAATTGCTGGAGGAATTACATCCTTCATGGAAATGCCAAATACGGTTCCAAATGCGTTGACACAAGAACTACTCCAAGACAAATACGACATTGCCGCTAAAAATTCACCCGCGAATTATTCGTTTTTCATGGGAGCTTCCAACGACAACATCGAAGAGGTTTTGAAAACCGATCCTAAAAACGTTTGTGGCGTTAAGATCTTCATGGGCTCTTCCACTGGAAATATGTTGGTAGATGAAGAAGAAACCTTGACTAAATTATTTTCACAAGTACCGATGCTGATTGCTACACATTGTGAAGATGAAGCGACAATTCGCGCAAATACAGCAGCTTTCAAAGAGAAATACGGCGATGACATTACAATGGAAATGCACCCGCAGATTCGTTCTGCAGAAGCTTGTTACATCTCTTCTTCACTAGCAGTGAGTTTGGCTAAGAAATACAACACGCGTTTACACATCTTACACATTTCTTCCGCAAGAGAAGTTGAATTGTTTGACAACGATTTACCTTTGAGCCAAAAGCGAATTACATCAGAAGCTTGCGTTCACCACTTGTGGTTTTCAGATGAAGATTATGCTGAAAAAGGAACGAATATCAAGTGGAATCCGGCGGTAAAAACGAAGGAAGACCGAGCTGGAATTTGGGCTGGACTTTTGTCTGATAAAATCGACATTGTTGCAACGGATCATGCACCGCATACCATCGAAGAAAAAAACAATTCGTATTTCAACGCACCTTCTGGCGGACCATTGGTTCAGCATGCTTTGTTGGCGATGCTTGAAAATGCGAAAGAAGGTGTTTTATCGGTGGAAAAAGTGGTGGAAAAAATGGCGCACGCCCCAGCCGTTTGTTTCCAAATGGAAAAAAGAGGGTTTATCAAAGAGGGTTACTTTGCTGATATCGTAGTGGTTGACCCTAACAAAACAATTACTGTTGACAAGTCCAACATCCTGTATAGTTGTGGATGGTCGCCGTTTGAAGGAGTTACGTTTTCCCATTCGATTGACAGCACGTATGTAAACGGAAATTTAGTTTACGACGGTCAAGAGGTTAAAAATGGTATTTTCGGGAAAAGATTGACTTTCGACAGATGAAAAAAATAATTATTTTGGTGTTGTTGGGTACTTTTAGTTCCTGTAAAACAGAACTTGAAAAGTTCCCCGTTCCAAGCGATCTCATTCCAAAAGATTCGATGACAACCATTTTAGAAGAAATGATGGTGTTGGAAAACTACATCGCCAATACCCATCCTGAAATCAATGCGAATCCAAGCCTTATAAAAAAGTCGGGGGATTCTTTACTTTCAAAATTCAACATTACGCCCAAACGTTTTGAAAGTTCATTCCAATATTATGGAACACAACAAGACGAAATGATCGGTATTTACACCGAAATACAAGATTCTCTGACGTGGAAAATGAATCAATTGCAGGTTAAGAAGTAGCTTAGCTCACTTTTCTTTTCGGATTATTCTTCACAAAGGAAGACCAAGAATTTCCTCCTGATTTGTTGTGTTCCCCAATTCCTTTCGAGAAATGGTGACAAACGGCAACTCCCAATCCATCGGTTGCATCTAAATATTTTGGAATTTCATCAAACTTCAACATCATTTGCAGCATGATGGCGACTTGTTCTTTGGAAGAGGCACCATTTCCGGTGATTGCTTGCTTGATTCTTCGCGGAGAATATTCTTCAAAAGGAATGTTATTTTTCAGTGCCGCAGCAATCGCAACTCCTTGAGCGCGACCTAATTTCAACATCGACTGTACATTTTTCCCGAAGAACGGAGCTTCAATCGCCATTTCGTCTGGACAGAATTCTTGGATCATGGAATCCAATCGATCAAAAATTCTTTTCAATTTGTCTGGATGATTTGTTATTTTCGACAAATGAATGACACCAAAGGTCAACAACGTCAATTTCTTACCTTGAATATGAATAATTCCATATCCCATTGCGGTTGTACCTGGATCAATCCCGAGAATTATTTTATCTTCACCCATTATTTCGTTGTTCAGTGATCAAATTTACTCAAAAAAAACAAACTATTTCGTTTTTGGTTAAAATCTTATTGTTTTTGGCGGTGATTTGGTTATTTTATAATCAAATAAGTAAGATCGATTGGAGCAATATCAACGATTTGCACATCGAACAACCGCTATTCTTTGCAATCACAATTCTTTTGGTTTTTGTTAATTGGTTTTTTGAATATTTGAAATGGGACGAAGTTTTAAAGGTTTCAGAATCCCAAGTTTCATTGAGAACTCGAATAAAATCATTTTTAGCGGGAATTGTTACTGGTTTTCTAACGCCTAATATGTTGGGGAATTTTATCGGAAGGATGTTTTATTTTCAACGAAGAGAACGCATTCCAATCATCTTGCTGACGTTATTTTCCAACGCAGCACAGTTCATTGCCAGCATCGCTTTTGGATTCATCGCCTTGATTTGGTTGGGAACACCGAAAATCATTGCTTTTGAAAATTCCGATTTCTACTTGGCCCTACTCGCCCCTATTTTAGTGCTGTTGATTTGGGCATTCATGCGCTTTGAAAAAATCAAATTGGGTTTCATCACGCGAATGAAAATATACCAACGAAGCATCCCTTTACTTCAGCATGCCAAAGCATTTCGTTTTAAATTGATGGTTTTCAGTTTGCTTCGTCACGGGATTTTCTCCTTGCAATATTGGCTGCTTTTAAAAGCTTTCGGTCTGGAAATCAGCTGGGAATGGTTTGGGTGGATTTGGCAAGTTTTCTTCTGGTCGACCTTGATTCCATCTTTGTGGTTTGGCAAGTTGTTCATCCGAGAATCCATGGCATTGCTCATTTTAGCGCCGTTGACCACAGAACCTTCCGTTATTTTATTTGCTTCGCTGATCTTGTGGGTAATCAATCAAATTGTTCCAGCTTTGGTTGGAATTCCGTTCATTAGTAAAAAACAGTCTGCGGCATGATTTCCATCTACTTCATTATTTTTTCAAGCTTGCTGCTTTTTTATCTCTTCGGATTTTGGGTTCGATGGCAATGGAATCAAAATTTTCAAGATCGAAAAAATTTATACGACGTCACGCAAATTTCCGTCATCATCCCGTTTCGAAACGAACGTGAGAATTTACCAACCTTGATTCAATCCATCAATCAACTCACCCAATTCCCAAAAGAAATCTTTTTTGTCAACGATCACTCGAAAGACGATTTTGAAAGCTGTTTTGAAAAACTTCAAATTCCGATTCCATTTACAATTTTACATTTAAAATCTCCGCAAGAAGGAAAAAAGACGGCGTTGCGTTTGGGAATTGCAGATGCTACAGGCGATTTCATTTTAACGTGGGATGCTGACATCCAAGTCAAGCCAAACTACTTTAAAAGCCTGTCTAAGGTTCCCCAGTCCGATTTATTGATTCTTCCCGTTTCGATGCCTGGGAAAAACATGGGAGAACTTTTTTTTGAATTGGATTATCAATACTTAAATGCGTTGAACGCAGGAATTTCGGGGAATTTAAAACCGATTGTCGCCAGCGGAGCGAATTTATTATTCAACAGAGAAATCTTTCTAGAAATCGATTCCATCGAATCGCATGTAGACGTTCCAAGTGGCGACGATGCTTTCTTGTTGCAGGACTTTAAATTAAACGACCAAACAATTGAATTGGCTTTTAAAAAGGATTTAATTGTCCAAACCAATCCGCCGAGCAATTGGAATGAATTTTTTCAACAGCGTTTGCGCTGGATTGGAAAATCAGGCAAAGTATCTGATCGAAGTGCCAACATCATCGGAATTATCGGATTGATTTATCACCTCGGTTTTTGGATGTTGTGGATGACGGATGTTTCCTGGAATCAAATTCTATGGATTACGGTCTTGAAAATTGGATTGGATGCGTTGGTGTTTTTGCCGTATTTGATCATGCTAGGAAGAAAGAGAGTCTTGTTTTTGGTTCCGGTTTTTTCGATTCTGTATCCGATTTATATGTTGATGATTTTGGTCACGACGCTGTTTTATGAGCCGGAATGGAAAGGTAGGGCTCTGAGTGAGTGATGGTGTTTATGACGTTAATTTGGTAGTTATCGTCCGCCAAGGCGGACAAGATCATGTGGGGAGTTGAATAAGATAGGGCTTCACCCTATCTTGGTATATGTCGTGAGGCCTATCCTAATTTGAACAACCCAAATTCCCCGTTCGCCTTGGCGAACGGCAAAACACCAGCGCATCACGCATGTACGTCATATTCCGCCAATACTTATTGTCTATAGACCTTTCAGAGCTTGTCACTTGTCGTTTATCTTAATGTAAAACAATCCTTAATATGAATTCTCCGAAACCTATCTTAAAATTGCAATTAAAACCAATCCTAACTCCATGAGTGAAAACGGAGCCAAAAAAAAAAATCCCGCTAGTTGCAGGATTCTTTTTACTTCTTAATACTCATCTTCGTTGAATAGGAAATCATCTTTCGATGGATAATCCGGCCAAATTTCTTCAATACTTTCGTAGATATCTCCTTCATCTTCTAAATCTTGAAGGTTTTCTACTACTTCCAAAGGAGCTCCATTACGGATTGCGAAATCAATCAATTCATCTTTGGCTGCTGGCCAAGGCGCGTCTTCCAAATACGATGCTAATTCAAGTGTCCAATACATTTTGTCCTTTTTTAATGTGTGATATTGGCGCAAAAATAGATTTATTTTCTTTACATCCAAATAAATAACGAAATTAATTTTTGTTAATCTATCTTTAATATAAAAAACTTCTTGATTAATCGGCTAAATTCGAGCTTTCCACGGTTGTTCTTTTGCTCCTAAATCTTGTGCTAATTTTCTGCTCAAAACAAACAAATAATCGCTCAAACGGTTTAAATATTGCAAAACGATTCCCGGAACTTCTTCCTCTTCTTGCAAATGCGTCACCAATCTCTCCGCTCTTCTACAAACCACACGCGCCAAATGACAGTATGAAACCGTTGTATGTCCGCCGGGAAGTATAAACGAGCGCATCATGGGCAATTGTTCGTTCATTTCGTCGATTTTCTCTTCTAAGAAAGTCACATCGGATTCCAACAAATCTGGCAATTTCATTTTCGATTTCACTGGATCTGCAGCCAAGGTGGAACCGATGGTGAAAATACGATCTTGAATTTCAATCAATTGCGCAATATATTCTTCCCCAATTTCTTGGTCGCGAATCAATCCGATGTACGAATTCAATTCATCCGTCGTTCCGTACGATTCGATGCGCAAAGCATATTTCGGCACACGCGTTCCGCCGATTAATGAGGTTGTTCCTTTGTCTCCTGTTTTGGTGTATATTTTCATGTTGTGTTTTTTTTATGTTTAAAATCCCGACAAAACGTTTTTCAGTTTGATCGTAAAATGTTGTTTTTCTTGTTGTGGACGCGGAATTAAAATTCCCATTCGGAATAAATCCAAGCTTAAATTGTATTTGTTCGATGCTTTCAATTCATTCCAAGCTGCAAACATATCTTTGCTCCACCGAATGTCATCCAATATGAAAATCGTATCCGAATGCGTCCATTCTTCAAGCAAATGCATGTAGTTTTTCAGCGCTTCACCTTGGTGATGTCCATCGACGTAAACCAAATCAAAGGTTTGTTTGTCCGCGTAGCTTAAATACGCTAAAAAAGTATCGTTGATAATTTCTACGTTCTCAATTCCAAGCTTAAAGAAATTGGTTTTGGCACATTCCAGCGTATTTCCACACGCATCAATAGTAAGCACTTTCCCTTTGGGATTTCCTGCTGCGAGCAGCGAAGTTCCCATGCCCAAGCTTGTCCCCAGCTCCAAGCTGTTTTTTGGCTGATAATGAGCTGATAACTGATATAATAAATCAGCATAAACGCCTTTGCAGGATGCATTCTTCAAGATAGATTTTACACTGCGTTTCGCATTCATTTTTCGAGATCCAGCTCCCGCATCATGCACATGGACCGGAGTTGAATCGTTTTTCAGCGTTTTAGTGAGTGAAAGATGCTTTAAGCGAACCTCTTCTTCTATTTTGATTTTTAGACAGTTATCCACAAAGTCATAAACAAAAGGCGAATGAATTCCGTGGCGACCTTGGGCGTTAAACAAGTATTTAATATATTCGCTGAAGAAATTCATATATACAAAGAAAGAAATAATTGCTGAATTGATGGAAGATATCACACTTAATAATGAACAAATCGAATTTCACAAGGCACGTGTTTTTGATAAACATCCCGAAGTAAAACTCATAGAGCCATGTAAGATTGGCGATGGAATTGTTCACTTTCTGCTCGTTCAGCGAGAAAATCTCATCCAGAAGTTTGCAAATTCAGAGGTAAGTTCTACTTTTTTCATTCCCGCTTCGGGTTCTGGTTCGCGCATGTTTCAGTTTTTGTATAATTTCTTGGATCAGCCAAACGAAGACAATCGCGGTCAGGTAGAGAAATTCCTAAACAACATGGAAGAATTCGCATTTTTCCAAAAGTTGCCGATGGAAATCAAGAAGAAATTGAAATCGCACAACGTGAATTTAGATGAATTTGTGGCATTTTTGCTGAATGCAGAAGGAATGGGTTATGGTGAATTGCCCAAAGGTTTAATCCCGTTTCACAAAAACGGACCGTTTGTATTGAATCCATTTCAAGAGCAAATTTTACAAGGAATCAAAGTGAACGAAGAAAATGGAAAATTTCATTACACCGTGAATCCAACGCATCAAGAAACGATTTCACACAACATCAAAAGCACCGAAGAATTATCGGGAAGAAAATACGATGTTTCATTCTCCATTCAAAATAAAGACACCGATGCGATAGCATTTGATAGAGATCAAAATGTAAAAACTTTAGAAGATGGAAGCATTTTGAAACGTCCAGCAGGACACGGTGCTTTGCTAGAAAACTTGAATGCCATTGATTCCGATGTGATTTTCATAAAAAACATCGACAACATTCAACACTATCAAAAATCAAAAGAAGCGACTGAAACTTGGAAATATTTGGGCGGAGTTGCTTTGTGGTTTAGAGAAGAACAACTTCGAATCTTGAAAAATCCAAATTTGGAAGAAGTTTTAGAGCTGAATCGCACTTTTCAATTTCTATCCAATCAAGAGATTGAAAACATCAAAACTAACGATGACATCATCTCTATTTTAAACCGTCCGATTCGCGTTTGCGGAATGGTTCGCAACGAAGGTCAACCCGGCGGTGGACCATTTTGGATTGAAAACAAAGGAAAAATCAGCAAACAAATCGTCGAAAAATCTCAAATATCCATGAGTGGCGACCAATACCGTTTGATGGTACAAAGTGTTTATTTCAATCCGGTGATGATTGCTTGCATCAACAAAGACATGAACGACCAACCGTTTGATTTGATGAAATACAGAGATGAAAGTAAATTCTTCGTGGTGAATAAAAAACACAAAGGACAAGATATTTTGTTTTCTGAACTTCCAGGATTGTGGAATGGTTCAATGGCGCATTGGAATTCGATCTTTGTTGAAGTGAAATCGGATACATTTAGTCCGGTGAAGACCATTTTAGATTTGTTGGAGTCAGCGCATTTGGAAGGATAGGTTTTTTCGTGATAAACAATTTGAAAATTCAAAATAAAGATTATAATTAAGTTTTGTAATTTTTCCCAGAGCTATAAAATTATTATTGATTCGCAATCTGGTTTCCTCCTTTGGAGGAGGATTAAGGAGGAGGATTTTCGGAAAATTTCAGCCAAAAAAAACCTCTTTGACTAAAATTAAAATCCCCATTACTAACACAAAAAAGCCAAATATTTTTCTCAGTTGGTCGTTGGCAGTTTTAGAATTGACAAACAAGCCAATGATCACTCCCGCAAGTGAAATTAATGAAAACAAGGCTAAAAATGACCAGTCAATTTTCACAGTTCCGATATCTCCCGTAAAACCGATGAGTGAATTGAAAGAGATGATGACCAAGGAAGTTGCAATCGCATTTTTCATGGGCAATCGAGCTAAAATAACCAATGCTGGAATAATTAAAAATCCACCGCCTGCGCCTACTAATCCGGTAATCAAACCAACAAGCATCCCTTGAGCAACAATCAGAAAATAATTCTTGGTGTGCTCTTCTTGCTCTTCACTTTCTGCTTCATCTTCTTCTCTTTTTCCAAAAATCATCGAAAAACTAGCTGTCAACATGACCACTGCAAATAACAACATCAATGCGGTAGCTTGACTAATTGAAAAAAACTCTCCTTGATAAATAATTTCAGGGATAATTGGCAACAAGAATTTACGCACGCTAAAGATGACAACAAACACAGGTACCGCGAAAATTAATCCAATTTTGTACTGAATCAATCCTTTATTGATGTTTTGTAAAGTCGCCAGTACAGAGCTCACTCCAACCACAAAAAGTGAATACGAAGTAGCAGTATGCGGATCAATGTGCAACAAATACACAAAAACCGGAACGGCTAAAATCGATCCACCGCCACCTAAGAGTCCAATGGTGAATCCGATAAGAAGAGCGCAAGAGATAAGAAGAAAAAAGAGAATGTCCATATTTTGTAACATGTAAAATTGGTCATTATTTTTGAGTTTTATGCCCTAAATCTTGTTAAATGTACCTCGCTACGACTCAAAAACCGTATCTTTACACAGATTTTTAAGAACACACCATGACTTTCGAAGATTTTAATCTCAACAAACCTTTACTGAATGCACTCAAAGATTTAGGCTATGAAAAGCCTACAACCATTCAAGAAAAAGGATTTTCTGTGATGATGTCGGGTAAAGACGTCATTGGTATTGCTCAAACTGGTACCGGTAAAACATTGGCTTACCTCCTACCAGTTCTCCGTTTGTGGACTTTTTCCAAGTTGCGTTTCCCTCAAATTTTAATCATTGTTCCAACCAGAGAATTGGTAGCACAAGTGGTTGAAGAAGTGGACAAATTGACCAAATACATGAACGTTGTTACCGTCGGAGTTTACGGTGGTGCAAACATTCGCACGCAAGCTGCTGAAGTGGCGATGGGATTGGATGTATTGGTGGCAACGCCAGGAAGATTGCTCGATTTGGCATTGAAGGGCGACTTGAGTTTGAAGAAAATCAAGCGCTTGATCATTGATGAAGTGGATGAAACCTTGAACTTAGGTTTTAGAAAACAATTAACAGGGATTTTAGATCTACTTCCGGAGAAAAAACAAAGTTTACTTTTCTCTGCGACGATGACCGAAGACGTAGAAAACTTGATCGAAGATTATTTCATCGTTCCCGTAAAAATTGAAGCTGCTCCAACAGGAACTCCGTTGGAAAATATTTCCCAACAAGTATATCACGTTCCGAATTTCAACACGAAACTCAACTTGTTGAAATATATTTTAACCCACAACAAAGACCTTTCTAAAACACTCATATTTACTGGAAGTAAAAAGATGGCCGATCGCTTGTTTGAAGAGATTGATCCACTTTTACCAGAACAAATTGGGGTGATTCACTCCAATAAAGCACAAAATACGCGTTTCTCAACCGTCAACTCTTTTCAGGATGGAACGTTTAAAATATTAATTGCTACCGACATTATTTCACGTGGTTTGGACATTTCAGAAGTAAGTCACGTCATCAATTTTGATACGCCAGACATTCCAGAAAACTACATTCATAGAATCGGTAGAACAGGTCGTTACGACCAAGAAGG
>SMEQ01000173.1_pt1 | contig 20721 bp, 17 predicted proteins | sample 2456281 | NCBI WGS metagenome assembly SMEQ01 (sample SAMN10132596, study PRJNA489261) | soil metagenome | isolation source: day1 antibiotic-loamy sand soil ammended with raw manure from dairy cow... | place: USA | collected 2015-04-01
GAGCATTTTCAATGGAGCCATATTCTGCAATAATTTTAGTAGCAGTTTTTTCACCAATTCCAGGTACACCTGGTATATTATCTGAAGCATCTCCCATAAGACCTTTAACATCAATAAATTCAATTGGACTTACTTGATATTTTTCTTTTACGTCTTTTGCAAAATACTCTTCTATTTCTGTTCCTGTTCTTTTAGTTTTGTTGTAGCTCCATTCTCAATATTATATTCATAGAGTGTGGTCGGACGATTCAACGAAGTGTAAGAGTATCTAATGGTGGAAGCTTCGTACTCAGGATTGCCAATTAAAGACGTGCTATAGACAGGCTCAGGAAAAGAGATAGATTTTGGCTCTCCACCCTGTACTGGCATCAACTCTATCTGAGTAAGTCCATTTTTGCGCATCTCCAATGAGACATAATCTATCAGAATATCTATTCTCTCAATCCGAACATTGGGGTCGTGAGCTACAAACTCGGTCCACGTTGCTTTGTCTTCATACCCATTAAATGGAGCTTTGAAAATCTTGCTGTTCAAATTCTCTTTGTCTTTATATTGTACAAAGAAATTATTTTTGTGCACATACACCGAATACTCCACATCTTTCACACGCGGCATAAATACTTTAAAATCAGCGTTTGGATTGTCGGCTGCTATATACCGCTCTTCCGAAGTGGTAGAGCTGGAACTTCCTATAAAGATATAATCCTTCGTTTTGTTGCCCGAAACATAGGTCGAAAACTTAGCATCATCCTCTTGATATACCAAGGTGCTCTCTTTTGCATCCAACATTTGGCGACGAATTTGGTACGATCGCAATGTATTTTTGTCAACCACACCAAAGAAAAGTGTTTTGTTGTCATTGGCCCAAGCTACAGATGTGGCTCCACTAACAGTGAAACCAACGTCTTCGCCTGATGCTAAATCTTTGATATGCAGATTAAAATCAGCATATGACCCAGTTTCGTTAAAGAAATAGGCCGCTTTACTGTTGTCTGGACTGATGGAGTAGCCTCTAAATATAAAAGCAGCCTTACCCTCAGCCATTTCATTCACATCAAATATAATTTCTTCTGAAGCATCCATTGTCCCCTTTTTTCTACAATAGGTAGGATATTGCTTACCAGTTACCGAACGTGAGTAGTAATAATATCCATCCTTCAGGGTTGGATAGCTCTCATCGTCCTCTTTCATTCTACCCAAAATTTCATTATAAATTGCCTCTTGCAAATCTTTTGTAGATGCCATTACAGTATCTGTATATGCATTTTCTGCATGGAGGTATTCAACTACTTTTGGATCTGTTTTGTCTCTCATCCAATAGTAATTATCGATGCGCTGATGACTAAACTCAACAAACGTATCGGGTTTTACTTCTGCGACAGGTGGTGTCGGAAAATCTGACTGTTTCAATATTTTATTCTCTTTTTGTGGGTTACAAGCGGTGACTAAGAATACAAGCAGTACCGCTAAAAATGTTACGTGCTTCATAATACTTTGGTTTTAAAAGATTTTAATACACAAAGATAAATAAGTTAAGCATAAATAAGAACGCTTGTTGAAAATATTTTCATATTTAAGCCCAATTTATACTCCACTTTCACAACATTGCTATCTGCATTGACGAACTTTTATCTATATTTGCACTGCGAATCAAATCCTTAGAAACAAATTTAATAATCACTTTAAATGAAAAAGTTAAACTTACTCCTGCTCACTTTTATTAGTATCATGGCATTTTCAGGTTGCACAGGCAACAAGAATGCAGGTGACGCTGAAGTGGGCCAAACTCCTACAACTGTTGACTATATTTTGGCAATTGCAGATCAAGAAATAGACAAAGTAGTGGTAGTGGAAGGCCTCTGCACACACATTTGCTCACATGGTGGCAAAAAGTTGTTCTTGATGGGCGACGACGATTCCAAAACTATACGAGTAGAATCTAATGATGCTTTAGGAGCATTTAAGTCCGAATGTGTCAATAGCATAGTACATGTAAAAGGTACTTTAAAAGAAGAACGAATAGATGAAGCCTACCTCGTGAAATGGGAATCTCAACTGGCTGAAGGAACGGCTGAAGTGCATGGCGATGGTGAGGAAGGTTGCGAAACTGAGCAAAAAGCTCAAGGACAAGACAATGTGACTACCGAAGCAGGACGCATTAAAGATTTCAGAAGCAAGATTGCAGCAAGAAACGAAGCAGAAGGCAAAGATTACTTATCATTTTATTACATAGAAGCCGACGCATATTCTATCATATAACAATGAGTAGCAGCTTCACAAAACAACTAAGAAAGTGGTCACGTACTATTCATCGTGACCTTTCTTTCTTTTTCTCAGGTGTTATCATCATCTATGCCATTTCGGGATTTGTGTTGAATCACAAAAAAGATTTCAACTCAGACTATTCTATCCATACCTATCCATTTATTATTGCAGGAAACTACCCTCTCTTGCAAGAAGAGTTTTCTAAAGAGAGGGTGTTAGCCCTACTTGAGCCATACAACGAGGCTGACAACTACACCAAACACTATTTTCCCAACGAAGCATCTATGAAGGTTTTCCTGAAAGGTGGATCATCATTGGTAGTTGACCTCTCCAATGGAAATGCGCTTTACGAACAAGTTAAAAAACGTCCCCTAATAAGCCAATTCAATTGGTTGCACTACAACCCTAACAAGTGGTGGACCATCTTCTCAGACATTTTTGCGTTTTCGCTCATAGTTATTACCATCACCGGACTGATTATGACACGTGGCAAAAAAGGTTTGTGGGGACGTGGAGGAATAGAGCTGATTATCGGGATACTTGTTCCACTATTATTTATTCTGCTGACGTAAAGTTTACATTTTCTCTTCAGGAACAAAAAACGTCTCAAAACATCCTCATTTACACAATCGTTTAACTAAAAATTGCTGTCAAATTTAAAAACCCTCACTTTTTCAAATTTCTTACAGGCCGCTTCTACGAAGCTCAAGGTGTGGTGTGTATTGGCTTACTACAGACAGATCGCTCCGATGGAGCTAAAGTCAGAATACATCGGCATTATTCTATTGGTCAACAAAATACGCAAGTATTAACAAAGAGGAAATATTCGAACACACCGCAATCTGGTGTTCCGTAAGAACAACTCTGTCTTTATAAAACACATACATTAACCAATGGAGCTAAAATAATGCTTAATAGACAATAATTCCACAATATAAAACCCTTGGAATAGTATATGTAAACTTCTTATTTATAATGACGAACAGCTCTCAGAACATAATAGGAACAAACACTCCTTAGGAGTCGAACCGTCTGTAGTAAACGTTTACCCACACCAACTTGAGCATCGTAGATGCGGCCTGTGAAATTTGTTATAGGGAGAAACTTAAATATAATCAACAGTAAAATGTAAAAGCAAATATATACTTTTGCATGTGATCCCGAATAACAGATCGCTTTTACGAAGCTCTAAGCAGTGTTGCTATTGATATTTACTACGAGGTCGCTCCGATGGAACTAAAGTCAGAATACATCGGCATTATTCTATTGGTCAACAAAATACGCAAGTATTAACAAAGAGCAAATATTCAAACACACCGCAATCTGGTGTTCCGTTAGGAGCAACACTTTCTGTGGAAAAAGCATACATCCACCAAAAAAAGCTCCGCAGGAGCGACCTGTAAGACAGTTAAATCAAGGAAGCTATTATAAATGAAACAACGATAGTCAAAACACATTACTTTGCAGGCGATCATCCCGTCAGCATTGTGGGAAGGGGCTTATGGTTTTGTGTTTGTAACGCAGAAGTAGATAACGAAAGCGGAATAGTCTTACGGATTCAACACTCCATGTACCAATGACATGTTTTACAATTGGCTGATTAATAGCTTTATCGCTTGAATTATTATGTCAGGCTTACAGCCCTCTCTTGCTTCTATCAGACTATTTCCCAGGCCTATAGCCTGGGCTGAAATTTGCCGGCCTGTCAGGCCTCAAATGCTTTTATCAGCAAGGCGAAGAGAATGATACAAAATGTTCTGCAATATATTACCGCCTTTCGACAGGCTCAAGGACCGCCTATTTCTCAATCAGCACCACACCGCACTTAATTCTTAAATCTTATCTCTTAATTCTCATTCCTTATTTATTCCCTTTGCTTTTGTTGGAGCAGGTATCCTGACCTATACATGTTTATAGCAATATAAGCACACCGATTCGGATATAGGTGCGAGCGACAAATATTCATAGAAAATGCATGAATTTTCTCTACCAACTGCCTTGCAATATGATTGTAGAATGGTAAAATATACAATCACAAACTTAATTCTAACCTCTTAATTCTTAATTTATTTATTCTGTTGCTCTTTGGCTTTATAAGCAATTGCATAAAATTTTATCTGCTTTATCACCGCAAGTAGTCCATTGGAGCGAGTGGGCGAAAGATGCTCTGTGAGCCCAATATCCTGCAAGAAGTGCAAATTGGCTTCATTTATTTCATCAGGAGTTCGCCCCGAAAACACCTTCAATACCATGGCCAACAAACCTTTTACTATCACCGCATCACTCTCGGCAGTAAAATACAGTTTGCCATCCTTATAGTCGGTTTGCAACCACACACGGCTTTGGCATCCCTCAATTATATTGTTAGGTGTTTTATATTTTTCGTCCAATTTTTCAAGCGAATTGCCTTGCTCAATTATCAGTGCATATTTGTCCATCCAGTCGTCAAACATGGCAAATTCGTCTATTATTTCTTCTTGTACTTGATCTATAGTTTGCATAATCTATTTATTTATTTCTTGTAAGTCTAATCAACAATCAGTTGTTATTTCTCAGTATATATAACCTCCATCACGGTTTGTCCCACCGCTTTTAACGTGGCTGTGTCAATATTATCCATATTGTCCTTGTGAGTATGCCAATAGTTGCCAAATCCATGCGGTGTATCTTCCGAAGTCTGAATTATATTGATACTCGGCGCCCGATGATGTTGGTTCACTGCCACATGATCGTCCGTTATATATCCAACTTTTTTATTTATAAAATAGCTACCGTATCCAAGACGTGTAGCAAGTGTCCACACTTTTTCTGTAATATTAGAAGCATACTGTACTGAATAGCCCTCTTTGTAGAATGTAGCATTCTGTGCACCCACCATATCCAATAGTATGCCCATATTGGCTCTATAGTTGGGGATGTGAGGGTTTTTAGCCCAATACTGCGAACCCAAGCAATACCAATCACCCGGCACATGATTGCGTTCGTAGTTGGGTTGTCCCCAATCTTCTGCATCAAAAAAGATAATATCTATACCAATAACTACAGGCTGTTGGCTCAATTGGCGCGCTATTTCAAGCAACACCCCCACTCCACTTGCACCATCGTTTGCCCCCAATATGGGTTGCGTTCTTTTGTTTTTATCCTCATCTTGATCTGCAAAAGGGCGCGTGTCCCAATGAGCAAACAAGAGCACCCTTTTTTCTTGATCGGGATTGTAAATACCTATTATGTTGCGTACATCCAATGCTATTCCATCATAAGTTTTGAGTATTGTTTTTTGCTCTATCACTTGCGCTCCAAACTCTTCCAGCTTCTCCACCAAATAGTTGCCACAGGCAATGTGGGCTGCACTATTGGGAACACGTGGACCAAAATCGACCTGTTTCTTTACAAACAAGAAAGCACTGTCTGCATCAAAATGTGGAGAGAGTTGCTCGTATGTCATTGTAGGAGCATCGGCAGTAGCAGATTCCTTTGTGGCAGTTTGGCTCGATTGGCAAGAGCTGCACGATGCCATCAGCAATGATAGCACCATCAAAAGTGAAGCCAAGATTCTTGGGTTGTATAGTCTCAGTCTCATCGCATCATCATTTGTTCTTTTGATAAGAAAACTCCGATATGCCCATGCTTTTATAGGTCTCTTTCAGCGCTTTCACGTCATCAGATATTACAAGTAGTTTGTCACCCACATTCAGCTCAGTTTGTCCGGTGGGAATAAAATAGCGTTCGCCACGTTTCACCATCACGGCAAGTGTTTTGTCGGGAAGTGGCATTTCCATTAAGTTCTTGCCATGTTTTATGGCATCTTCGGTAATAAGTATTTCTGTCATTGCCGACTTTATCTCTTCGGAAAACTCCACATCAAAATCTTCAAGGCTACGATACAAAGTGGGTTTTGAAGAGAGCTTGAGCCACTGTGCAACGAGGTTCAAGAATGTGCCTTGCAGAATCAATGAAACCAGGGTGATGATAAATACAATATTGAACATCCAGCGCGCATGAGGCACCTCTGCTGCCAATGTGAGAATGGCAAAAATAATAGGAACCGCACCCCTCAGTCCTACCCAAGAAACAAAAACTTTGTCTCTATTAGATATTTTTTTGAATGGAAACAAACATACATATACGCTTAATGGGCGTGCTACTATGATGATGAAAAAAGAGATAATAAGACCAGGAATCAATACATCGGCTTCCAACAATTCGTGCGGATTTACCAAAAGCCCCAATGTTAAGAAGAGCAATATCTGACTCATCCACGCCAAACCATCCATAAAGCGCATAGAGGTGCGTTTGTGCACAAATTTGGAGTTTCCTATCACCAATCCGGCAATGTAGATAGCTAAATACCCATTTCCTTTGAGGAAATAGGTGAGCGAAAAAATAAACATGCCCAATGTGAAAAGAAGAATAGGATAAAGTGCACCATTGTCAAGCTTAATTCTATTGATTAAAATAACCGAAAACCGTCCCAAATAGTAGCCTGCCAATGCACCCACCACCAACTGAACCACAATGAGCAAAGCAACTTGCCAGAAACTTACACCACCCGAATTAATAATGGTAATGAGCGTAATGGTAAGCATAAATGCCATGGGGTCGTTGCTCCCACTTTCGAGTTCAAGCAAAGGCCGCAGATTGTTTTTAAGTATGGTTCCGCGCGAGCGCAATATGCCAAAAACAGAAGCAGAGTCGGTAGATGATATGGTGGCGGCCAATAGTAATGCAGTGGTAAAACCAATGGTGAGAGAGGGAACCAACATGCCCGAAAGCCACCAAGCAAACACTCCCGTAAATAGCGCTGTGAGCACCACTCCACCTGTTGCCAATATAATGCCGGGGACGATAATAGGCCTGATATCCATAAACTTTGTGTCCAAACCTCCCGAAAAAAGAATGATACTGAGCGCTACAGTGCCAATTATCTGAGCTGTTTGAATATTCTGAAACTCCAATCCAAATCCATCTTGCCCAAAGAGCATCCCTACTCCAAGAAACAGAAGTAACACTGGAATCCCGAATTTGTGACCCGCTTTCCCAACCACCATACTAATAAAAAAGAGAGCAGAGGCTAAAAGCAATATAAGTTCTAAAGACATAGTCATTATTTAGTAACGTTGTTTGAGTAAAACATTCTCTTTATTTACAGTCAGTGTGGCATTTCCTCCCATAATGATAGGAAGGTTTATACTTGTGTGGCCAACGGGATAACCAAAACAGATAGGAAAGTCGTACTCTTTCACGGCCGATAATATGGACTCATACAAACTGCCATACATGGTATTGTCCTCTTCATACTCAGTAAACTGACCCACAATCAGACCCTTCAACCTGTCGAACACGCCCGCTATCTTCAATTGATATATCATCCTGTCGATGCGATAGGGTTCTTCCCCTATATCTTCTAAGAGAAGTATGCCGTTGCGTGGAATCTTTATGTATTTCGACCCCAGCATACTGGTATAAACCGTCAAGTTGCCACCAAACAAAGTTCCTGAAGCCTTGCCCTCTCTGTTCAAGAAAGGATAGGCCGCAGGAACTGTATAATGTAGATCTTTGCCCGAAAGGGCTGCTTTTGAATATAAAACAGAGAGATTGGCTGCACCCTCCTCAGAAAAATGTTGCGCCATGGGCCCATGTACAGACATGATGCCGTTGCTCTGCCATGCAGTGTGCAAAGCCGTAATATCGCTATAGCCAATGAGCCATTTCGGTTGCTTCTTGATGGCACTAAAGTCCAGCCTGTCCAACAAGTGTACAGCACCATACCCACCCCGCGAACAAAATATCAACTTCACATCGGGGTCGTCCATGGCTCTTTGCAAATCTTGCCATCGTTGCTCCACAAAACCACTGAAACGTCCTGTCTCTCGCAACGCATTTTCAGAGACAGTCACCTCCAGCCCCCATTCTCGCATTATATCTGTTGCCTTGTTCACATGCTCGGCACAGATATTGCCAGCTGGAGAGAGTATCACAACTTTATCATTCAATTTCAGAAAAGGTGGGCGTTTCATAGCATAATGTATTTAATGAAGAAAATGAGAAGTAAACTTAATTACCCTCATTTTCAAATATATGTATATGTGTTACACAACAGTCATCCTATTTATTTTCACCTGTTCAAGTAAAAGCTTGTTTCACTCCATTCAAACCATAGCATCCAATAAAAGAACCAACCCTTGTGTTGACTATTATTTAAGCATCGATGTTGGCATAAGTAGCATTCTCTTCGATAAATTCACGACGAGGGGCCACTTCTTCGCCCATTAACATAGAGAATACCATATCGGCATCTGCTCCATTTTCAATGGTTATTTGGCGCAAGGCTCTGTGCTCCGGATTCATCGTGGTGCTCCACAATTGCTCCGCATTCATCTCTCCCAAACCTTTGTAGCGCTGTGTGCGAATAGAGCTTTCGTTGCCATCGGCATATTTTGCAATAAAGGCCAAGCGTTGCGCATCGGTCCAGCAATACTCCTCTATCTTTCCTTTCTTGCAAAGATACAACGGGGGTGTAGCTACATACACACAACCCTTGTCGATAAGAGGTCGCATGTGGCGGAAAAAGAAAGTAAGAATCAGTGTTGCAATATGACTACCATCTACGTCAGCATCCGTCATAATTATCACTTTATGATAGCGCAACTTGTCCAGGTTCAACTCCTTTGTATCATCATCAGTACCTATCGTCACGCCCAGCGCAGTGTAGATATTTCTGATCTCCTCGTTCTCCAATATTTTGTGAGGCATTGCCTTCTCCACATTCAATATCTTTCCACGCAGAGGTAGTATGGCCTGAAACATGCGGTCGCGTCCCTGTTTGGCAGTTCCACCAGCCGAGTCTCCCTCCACAATAAACACTTCGCTCAGTGCAGGATCTTTACTGGAACAGTCGGCCAATTTGCCTGGCAGTCCACCACCCGTTAGTGGCGATTTGCGTTGTATCATTTCGCGCGCCTTGCGTGCAGCATGTCGGGATGTAGCAGCCAATATCACTTTCTCTACAATTATCTTGGCCTCCTTGGGGTTCTCCTCTAAGTAATGGCCCAATGCCTCACCAGTAGCCTGGTCCACTGCACCCATCACCTCCGTGTTACCCAATTTTGTTTTGGTCTGACCCTCAAATTGTGGCTCTTGCACTTTCACAGAGAGCACAGCCGTGAGGCCTTCTCTAAAGTCGTCGCCCGATACCTCTATTTTCAAACGCTCCAGCATTTTAGAGTCATCGGCATACTTCTTCAAAGTTCTCGAGAGTCCTCTTCTAAAACCCGTGAGGTGTGTTCCACCCTCTATGGTGTTGATGTTGTTTACATAGGTAAACACATTCTCGTTGTACGATGTGTTGTAGGTTAGCGCAATCTCCACCGGAATACCATTCTTCTCTGTCACAATGTGTATGGCATCATCAATAAGTGGCTCTTTGGCCCTGTCTATGTATTGCACAAACTCGCGCAATCCGTTTTCAGAGAAAAAAGATTCAGACTTGTATGTCCCATCTTCCTTCACCGTTCTGCGGTCTGTTATATTAAGGCGAATACCAGAATTCAAGAAAGCCAACTCGCGCAAACGAGTAGCCAATATATCATAGCGGTATTCAAATACGGTGAATATAGTGTCGTCTGGCTTAAAAGTGATGATGGTTCCAGATACATCCGTTGTACCCACCTCTTCTACATCTGCCAGTGGTTTTCCTTTGGAGTACTCCTGCACATACACCTTGCCTTCGCGGTGCACTTCGGCTTTCAAGTAAATAGACAATGCATTCACACACGACACACCCACACCGTGCAGTCCGCCCGACACCTTATAGGTCCCTTTGTCAAACTTACCTCCCGCGTGCAACACAGTCATCACCACCTCCAGCGCCGATTTCTGCTCCTTCTCGTGATAGTCCACCGGAATACCACGCCCGTTGTCTCTCACACTTATAGAGTTGTCCTCATTGATATACAAATCAATATCGGTACAATAGCCAGCAAGCGCCTCGTCAATAGAGTTATCTATCACCTCGTTCACAAGATGATGCAACCCCTTCTCACTGGTGTCACCAATGTACATTGCGGGGCGTTTTCTCACTGCCTCTAATCCCTCCAACACCTGAATGTTGGAAGCCGAATAGCCATTATTTGCTAAACCTTTTTCTTCTTCTACCATTTTTTATATAGTTTATATCTTATTGAAAATAAGATTTTTAGAAATTACTTTTTGCTTTTATTAGAACAAACAAATATAGTGAAAATATGCGAGAACACCAACAAAAACAATGTTCAACACACCCTTTTTTCATATTATTGGGATATCATTTTGAGGGGCTTAAAAGGAATTAAACGCCCCCCACAGCTGTGGTGGCATCCCCTCATCACTCCACAGGGCTACAGGGTGTAGTCTATGGCTGCACGATCGGTGCGCACTTTTGCCAAAAAGGCTCCCACTTTCACATGTTCGAGATGATGGATGTAGGCATCCAGGTCTTGCAGATTGTCAAAGTCTGCCATCAGCATCAGGTCATAGTTCTGATCCGATACTTCGGGCATGTTTATCACCACTTGCATCTTTTGCAATTGGGGTATCACATTTTCCAGGTTTTCAAGCTTCTCTTTCAAGTAAAGTGCATTTTCGTGCTTCGTATTGCCCTCGGCAAAGGGGGCCAGTTTAAAAAGAACAATATGTTTGATCATTTGTAGGTGTTTTTTATTTATTTAGGCTACAAAGATAATACTTATTGGGGGAAAATGGAAGTTCAATTTCAGATAACTACGATTACTTAAAGGTAAATTTGCTCGCTTATATATACATTAATTTACCCCAATCTGTGGAAACCACCATTTCCAGTCTTTACCTATCGGTGCTTTTCGTTTGGTTTCTTTAATCAGCAATGAGCCCTTCACTTCACCTTCTGCCTCGGTCATAGAACAAACAAGAGCACCATTCTCTTTTTTCACATACTCTTCCGATAATAATTGCATTAAATCTTTGTTAGGTATCACCGCTTTCTCTTTTCCATTGGTAGTTCTAACAAGCTTTGAGACAGCGCTAGCTAAGTTCCTCTTATTTTCACGTTTTGTAGTTCTAGATTTCAAGATAGTATGCGAATTCTTCAAATGTTGCTTAATGCTCAGCGTCAAATCATAGTAAATATTATTTTTCGTCTTTTCAGGATCAACTGCCATCATCACATCCAAGATATTCACCAACAAATGCATGTCAGCATAGGCTGCACGGCGTAAGTCTTTTCTATTTCGGCTTTTCAGGGGTTTATCTTTCATGCGTAAACTCTCCTTTTTATCTACCTGTTTTGATACCTCCTCAATTGCTTCCAGCAAATCGTCTAGTCTCAAGTCAATCAACGATTGCTTAATTATAGGAGTTCGCTTCATTTCAGATAACATTCCCATAATGCGCCCAGTTTGCGGAATAATGGAGGCAACATACAGATACTTTCTGTATTTATGTATCCAATTGTGTAAGTGGTTTGCAGCCTCCTGCTCTTCTTTTTTGTGCGAGAGCATTTTACCCTCTATTTGCAGTCGCAGAGATATAAGATAGCTCGTTCGCTTTTGGGTCAACGCTCCAATCACTTCGGTGAGAGGGTGAGAGGGTTTTTGATCTTCAAGATAGTACATCTCTTTGAAGTGATGTTGCATTTGCTCCGCTACTTGTTTTAGTGGTTGCTGATTGGCCTCAACTTGTGACAGTGATTTTGCAACTTGCCTGATAAGCACTGCAAACTCATAGTTTTTGAGTTCGCGCATAAAACCGATATGTAATTTAATCATGATAAGTAGGTATTACGTTAAAACTAATCGTTTTACAATTATAATCAAAAGAATTAACATAATAAAGAAAACCCAACTTAAAGTGTAGATTTAATGTAAATATTATTAAGCATGCTATATTTGTAGCTGGAATACAGCAAATTGCAACTTCTATAAAATAAGTATTGTGATGCATTTAGTGTAAATGAGGCGGTAAAAAGTAGTATAAAGCACTGCATCTTTTCATACTTGCAAATGCTAAATCAACTTAAAAAGTTGACTTATCACAATTTACAATTTCACAATCATAACCGCAAAGTTTGATTACCCTAAAGGTCATTTGCCTTTCTGGTTTCCAAAGAGACATCACCCTCTCTGCTGGATCACTTTTTAGATCAAAACATCAAAACACTCCCGCTGTTATCTCCTATTTCAGCCAGAAACTTCAAATCACTCTTTTTCAGAGCTCACTTTAGAGCTAATTATGTGACATTACGCTAGATGAGAGGTGAAATGATACCCTAAAAACAATTACAACCCTTCGTATCAAATCAGAACTTACCAAACATAGCTATATTTAATATATTACGCCATCAGATTTATTGAAAATAAAATTTATTCTACCATTCCGACGCCGTAACGCATCAAGTTTGACTTTCGGAGTAGCATTACGCTCTCGTACTCTATTAATAAAATTGATTTTTATTGTGCACAGACAACGTAGAGAGTCAAAATAAATAAAAAGCACACATTTGCAAAGTCAAAGGAATAGCAATAATACACTTTTGAGGTATATATTAGGGTGCAAAAAGAGTGACTTCACATTATTGAATCAAATTTCACCTAACAGAGCAGAGAGAGTATAGTATGTATCCTCATGCTATTTTCAATGCACAATGTGAGTAAAAATCGACTCTAGAGAGCAATGTGTAGCTGCTTTAAGAATGATTGTAGAGTACACTACATAAAAACGAGGTGACATTTAGATAAAACAAATAGTGGAGCAAAGGTTTGCGGGAGGCAGTTATAGTAAACAGTAAGTAAAGAGAGGAATTGTGGGGCAATGACGACATATATGAAAAAGAATCCTGTATTAATGCGTTATCACTTGAATGGATATAAGATAGAAAGATGGTTGAAATAACTAAGGCACAATTATATTCGAAACAGACAAAACATAAACAGACGAGTAACGATTGCGTCTTAAATAGACAACAATTTTAATTATTTATCAAAACCTATCACACTACTATAGAGGTTTGATTGAACACATGCTACACAAAAAATCACAAAAGAAAAGCCGAACATTACTGCTCGGCTCTCTGTGTGAATGTAATAAGATAACCTAACTTATCTATCTACCTTTTCTTAATATACCTTGTCTATTAATCTAACTTAGCTGCATGCGCTGCCAACTTTGATTTCAAATTGTCTGCTTTCTTTTGATGAATCACATTTTTCTTTGCCAGCTTATCGAGCATCGAACACACTCCAGGATATTGAGCCATTGCCTCTTCCTTTGAAGTAAGTTCGCGAAATTTGCGTACAGCATTACGTGTTGTTCTTGAAACATATCTATTGCTCAAACGACGGGTTTCTGACTGTCTGATTCTTTTTTCTGCTGATTTATGATTTGCCATAACGTGTAACTAATTCTGTAATTGTTTTGTTTTTGTAGCCCATAGGGGAGTCGAACCCCTCTTTCCAGAATGAAAATCTGGCGTCCTAACCGATAGACGAATGGGCCATCTGAATTGACACTTTATAGGCCGATAGAGGCTGTGTCTCAAATGCGGATGCAAATATAGAACCTTTTTTTTAACTGGCAAAACAATTGTACTCTTTTTTGCAACATTTCTCATAATAGTTGGTTTTTGGGTGCTTTTTGCACACTTATAGCTCTATTTCTCAAATAATAGCGGTATAGTTTTCGAGATTGATTTATTTTTCCTACTTTTGCACCCTATATATAAGGAACGATTATAATAACAAAACACGATAAAGATGAAAAGAACATTTCAACCCTCGAAAAGGAAAAGAAAAAACAAACACGGTTTCCGTTTACGCATGACTACTGCTAACGGACGTAGAGTATTGAGAGCACGTCGTGCTAAGAAAAGAGCTAAGCTATCGGTTTCGGATGAAGCATAAGAGATATCCGACCCACAAAAAATTAGAAAAGAGCAAAGAAACAAACAATAGTTTCCTTGCTCTTTTTTATTTATAGTGCATCTTGTGCACTCATCAGGTGGTGAAGTATTTGAAAGATGGGCTTTAAAAGGGATCATATGCAAAAAGCAGGTGTTTGACTGAACCTTTCTGTTGAAAGAGAAAAAATTAGAGGTTGCATCTACGAAGCTCCAGACATTGTTTTTATTGACTTACTACAAACAGCACTCACTTACAGAACTAAATGCAAGCATACAACGCGATCTTTCTATTGGTATACATTATAACTGTTGTATCAATGATGAACATATCATTCAATATGAAGGTAATGAGTGCTCCTTTTGGAGCAGCAGCGTCTGTAGCAAAACGTATCTAACAAAAACAAGCACCCTGGGAGCGACTGGTAAGATAATTAAATCAGCATTGTTTTTTTAATTAGATAGCAATACCCAAACAAACGTTGTTGCAGGTGATCCTTTATTATTACTGCATGTGTGTGTGTGTGTGGGGGGGGCGACCATCAACAAAAAACCTCTGGATGTGGGTAGATGTAGATTGTACTATTTTTTTTAAGTAGGTGCAAATAGCATCATTCAAAAACATAATTCTGCTGTTGATCCTTAGCAATCTGTTTTTTTTATACCTTTGCACCTATATATACAACGACTGTTTTTTTTAATTTGAATATCACCCATCATCTTATATTGAAAGAAGTATGAATGCAAAAAAAGCTCGAATGAAGAATCCTTTAGGAAATAGCATCACCAAGAATGTGCTGTTGATGATAGCAGCAGGTATAGTATTCTTATTGGCCATATTGGTATTGCTACATATATATACCCGTCAGAACAAATCGGTGGATGTGCCCCACCTAAAAGGGTTGCAACTGAAAGAGGCCACTGTGTTGCTAAAATCGAAGGGGTTGAAATTTGTGGTGGTGGACTCGCTGTATGAGAGAGACGCAATACCGGGTGCTATTATAGAACAAGTGCCCGTTGCGGAGAGCAGAACCAAATCGGGACGCGAGGTGTTTCTGACCATCTATGCTGTGAATCCGCCTCAACTGGCTGTGCCGGGATTGGTAGACTACTCATACAGACAGGCCGAAGCGCTGCTTATATCGATGGGTTTTGAACAACTGACCATACAGGAAGTGCCCTCTGAATACAAGGGCTTGGTGAAAGCAATAGAATATAGGGGCCGAAAACTGCAACCCGAAGAAAAAATACCGGCTGGATCGCCTCTCACAATGATAGTGGGAAGCGGATTGCAGCCAGACTCTTTGGATATAGAAAGAGACTACATCGTGTCGCCCAGTGAGGTGAACATACAAGAGTCGGGACAAAAAAGCGTGCCCAGCAAACAAAAATCGCCCATAGTAGATGAATCATTTTTTTAATAGATAGTGCAAAAAGAAAATTATAACGAAGAGGACGATTTGTTGGACGACGACGATGACAACCTAACAGACCCTATAGAAGAGGGTGCGGAGAGGCGTGAAGACGAAAAATTTATTCACCACCAGCACACTGCTGATAAGGGACAAACCCCACTGAGGGTGGACAAGTTTTTGATGGATAGAATAGAAGGTGTGTCGCGCAGCAAGATACAACAGGCTGCCGAGGCCGATTGCTTATGGGTGAACGGACAGCCGGTGAAATCTAACTACAAGATAAAACCCCTGGATGTGGTGGCTTTGGTGATGGACAAGCCTCGACTGCATGTGGAGATAACGCCCGAAGACATACCCCTGAACATTGTGTATGAAGATGCCGATCTGATGATTGTGAACAAACCGCCAGGACTGGTGGTGCATCCGGGACACGGCAACTACTCGGGGACACTGCTCAACGCTATTGCTTTTCACTTAAAGGATATGCCAGGCTTTGATGCCAACGACCCCAGCTTGGGCCTTGTGCACCGTATAGACAAAGATACATCTGGGCTACTGCTGATTGCTAAAAACGCTGCTGCTAAAACATTTTTGGCAAAACAGTTTATCAGCAAAACAATAAAGAGACAATATGTGGCCCTGGTGTGGGGTGCGGTGGCCGAAAAGGAGGGGCGCATAGAAGGAAATATAGGGCGTGACCCCAAAAACAGAATGCTGATGCGTGTGTTCCCATTGGGGGATGAGGGCAAAACTGCTGTGACGCACTACAAAGTGGTGGAGCAATTGGGGTATGTGACATTGGTAAATTGCAGACTGGAAACGGGACGCACACACCAAATACGTGTGCACATGAAACATATAGGGCACACCATCTATAATGACGAGCGCTACGGTGGCAACGATGTGTTGCGCGGTCAGAACACAACCAACTACAAACAGTTTATAAAAAACAGCTTCATCGACTGTCCGCGTCAATGCTTGCATGCCCAATTATTGGGATTTACACACCCAACAACATTGCAAGAGATGGTGTTTGAGAGTGATTTGCCTGCCGATATGATGAAGGTGGTGGAGAGATGGAGAAGTTTTGTTCAGAATAATGATATCTAAAAGTAAAAAAACAGTAAGTTGCAACTTATTTGACAAGTAATAGAATGATTAAAAAAAACATAGCTGTAGTGTGGGGAGGTTACTCTTCGGAGAAAGAGGTGTCGGAGAGAAGTGCAGAGGGTATATACAACTTTCTGGACAAATCTATATACAATGTAGTGAAGGTGTGCATAGAGCAACATGCCTGGAGCGCTGAGTGGGACAATGAAACTTATGCCATTGATAAAAATGATTTTAGCTTCAAGACGGACCACCAACACATCAAGTTTGACTTTGCATACATCATCATACACGGCACGCCGGGCGAAGATGGCCCTTTGCAAGGCTATTTTGACATGATACACATTCCCTACTCCAGCGCGGGCATGTTGGCTTGTGCCCTCACATTTAGCAAGTTTACGTGCAACAATTTCTTGAAAAGCTTTGGCTTTAAGGTGGCAGATTCTATATTGGTGAGGCAAGGCGAGCAGTATGAGGCTGATGAGGTGGTGGCGCAATTGAAACTACCGCTATTTGTGAAACCCAATGTGGGCGGATCGAGCTTTGCAATAACCAAAGTGAAGGAGGCGCAATATCTACAGGCGGCTATAGACGAAGCTTTTACTGAGGCGGACGAGGTGTTGATAGAAAGTTTTATTGATGGCACAGAGGTGACATGTGGTTGCTACAAAACGGAGAAAGGCAAAATAGTATTGCCACTAACCGAAGTGGTGACACACAACGAGTTTTTTGACTACAACGCCAAGTATTTGGGAGAGGTGGATGAGATAACACCTGCACGCATATCGGCAGAAATGACCGATGAGATACAACAGCTCACCCTGAAGCTATATGACTTGGTAGGGGCCAAAGGCATAGTGAGGGCCGATTATATAATAAGCAACAACGAGCCCGTGTTGCTGGAGCTGAACACTGTGCCGGGCATGACGCAAACAAGTTTTATTCCGCAACAGGTGGAAGCGGCCCATTTGAACATGACAGATGTTTTGACCGAAATAATAGAATACGAATACAATAAATTGAAATAGTTAAAGTTTATCATGATGGACTCAAGCACAAGCACAAACCAAGACAATCCTCTAAGTAATAAGAACTTCGACGATATTCGTCCGCTGTATGACTCAGAGGTAAAAGAGACAATCGATTTTTTACTCCAAGACCCGTGGTTCAGAAATATAACAGAACCATTGATTGCACCCACTTCATGGGATGATTTCTCCAAACACATGCGCAGTTTGGATAGCATATATGATTTTCAGACAAAAGTGATATATGATTTCATTCTGAAATTTATAAAGGGCAATGTGGATGATTTATCGTTATTGAATCCGCAAGAAATAGACCTGAACAAGAGCTACACGTTTATGTCTAATCACCGTGACATTATTTTAGATGCGGGTTTGTTCAATATTTCGCTGCAAGCGCAAGGCTATCAGACTACAGAAATAGCCATTGGCGACAACCTGCTCATCTATCCTTGGATAACAGCATTGGTGAAGCTAAACAGAAGTTTTATTGTGAAGCGAGATATTCCGCCGCGTCAAATATTGGAAGCTTCGCAACATCTATCGGAGTATATGCATTGGACCATTGCGCACAAGAAACAGTCTATGTGGATTGCGCAACGCGAAGGTCGCGCCAAGGATTCGAATGATAGAACCCAAACGAGCCTCTTGAAAATGCTAACCCTTGTGGATAGGAAAAATCCGTTGGAGAGCATAAAAGCACTCAATGTGGTTCCGCTCTCTGTATCTTATGAATATGACCCTTGCGACTATCTGAAAGCGCAAGAGTTTCAGCAGAAACGTGACATTGCAGGCTATAAAAAAACCGACCGAGACGACCTCACCAATATGCTCACAGGCTTGCAAGGATACAAAGGCGACATTTGCTTTAGAGTGTGCAAACCCTTGAATGAGAAAATAGACAGAGTGGATGCTACTCAAAACAGGGCCACCCTACTGCAAGATGTAGCCAACTTAATTGATGAAGAGATATTCAGGAACTACGAAATATATACCATCAATTATATTGCGCACGATATGCTGAAGGATACCGATAGGTTTAGCAGCAAATATACAGTGGAGGATAAGGACAACTTTGTAGCTTATGTGGACAAACAAATAGATAAAATAAAGATTGACAACAAAGACTATGATTTTCTGAAACACAAAATTATAGAGATGTATGCCAACGAACTCATTAATCAACTCTCTGCTCAAGAATAAATTCCCCTGTGTGTAATGAAAAATAAGCTTCTGCTACTTATATTGTCAGTTACTCTTCTTTTGCTGGTTGCAAGTTGTGACAAGAAAGAGACGCGTCTTGCTGATTATTTGTTAGAGCTGGCCACAGTAGCTAAAACAGAGGCTTCTACAACAATGGTGTTGGACAATGGCACAATTCTTACTCCTAACAATGCATCTAAATGGGACGTTGCAGATGGAGCTCGGGTAATCTTAAATTACACACCGCTGGAGGATGGTTTTATAAACATCAATAGTATGCAACGTATTTTGCTGGCTACTATTGAAGAAGAGGGATATCCTACCAAGCGGGAGACCAGTCCTATAAAAATTGTGAGTGTGTGGGTGAGTGGTCATTATTTAAACATGTCTTTCTATGTGGACTATCACTCCAAACCACACGCTGTGGCGTTGTACAGAGATATGCAAGCGGACAAGCCTACATTGTTTTTTAGTTATAGCAAAGCAGATGATCCTGCTGGAGCTCCCACCCTCACCTATTTATCGTTTGATATAGAAAGTCTGCAAAAGCAAGCCTTCAACATTTATATAAATACGTATGATGGGGAGCGGAAGTTTGAGTTTAAGGTGAAGTAGCGGTTAATGACTGGCGCAGGTCTCCTGACGTGTGCCTTTATTATAATAGCGTTAATAGAATAAGATTTTACAAGACACACCGATTTGGATATCGGCACGAGCGGATTGTAGAATATTCTGACAGAGTCTTCATTACCTGTACCAATGACAGGGCCATTCATACCTATAATCTGCATTTCATTGTCAATTTTCAACTATCAATTGCTAACGCTGTCATATTGAAAGTAATGAAATATCTGATTAATTTTATAGGAATGGTCTGGGATCAGCAACAAAATTATGTGTTTGATTATTGTTGTTTCATCTTTAATAACCTACTTAATTTAACTGGCTTAAAGGGGATCACATGCAAAAGTATGTGTATGTGTATGCTTATACATTTTACTTGTTGATTTGATTTAAGTTTCTCTCAATAACAAATTTTACAGGCCGCCTCTACGATGCTTGTGTTGTTGTGGGTAAACGTTTACTACAGACGGTTCGACTCCTACGGAGTGCCTGTTCCTATAATGTTTCAAGAACAGTTCGTTATTATAACTAAGATTTACATATACCATTCCAAGGGTTTTATATTATGAAATGATTGATGACTAAGCTTCATTTTAGCTCAGTCGGAGTGACCTTGTATGTTTGCAACACTCCTGTTCGACACTATCTGGGTCAGATGTTTATAGCACATTGCGTACTATAGACATGTGACCACAATGGGGTCATACAGTGCCACTGCTCGCGCTGGATGGTACCCCTTTTTAGCTCCGTTATAGGAGCGACCTTGTCTGTAGCACTTCAAGATAGAATACTATTAGAGCTCCGTAAGGTGCGATCTGTTACTCTTCTGGCTTTTCATGGGGTAAACCCAATTAAAAATTGGGTTATATCTCGGAATGAGAGAGTTATTTGATTGTAAATAAGTAATTAAATCACCTGTCATGCTGAACATAATGAAGCATCTGCTCATAATATACAGAATAGTCTAACAGATTCCTCACTTCGTATCGGAATGACAGGGTTATTCAGCTGTAAAATAGATAATTAAATCATTGTCAATTGTCAATTACCAATAACATGTTTTTACAACTGACTGATTAATAGCTTAATTGCTTGAATTATTATGTCAGGCTTACAGCCCTCTCTTGCTTCTATCAAACTATTACCCAGGCCTATAGCCTGGGCTGAAATATGC
>SMEQ01000174.1_pt1 | contig 20716 bp, 18 predicted proteins | sample 2456281 | NCBI WGS metagenome assembly SMEQ01 (sample SAMN10132596, study PRJNA489261) | soil metagenome | isolation source: day1 antibiotic-loamy sand soil ammended with raw manure from dairy cow... | place: USA | collected 2015-04-01
CTTGTCGCCCCCAAGCATCGGGCAGGTAATCATCAATAAAGGCTGGGGCAGATTGCCTACATGCAAAGCTGTACTCTTTGCTACCTAAGGGTAATTGGACAGGATCAATGGCAAAGGCATGCGATTGCGCAAGATATTTTTCTTTGTAGCGAAAGCCAACATTGTTCACCACTCCCTGCTCTTCCTGCAATGCGACATCGGCAATGTGCATAATACCTAGCTGGGCTGTGTTCAGGTATAAATCAAAACGCTTAATCATCGAATAAGCTCACTGGTAGTTCGAGAAGTCGTAGAAAAGGCTGCTCTAAGCCTAAGACTTGAGCGGCCTGATAGTATTTACCCATAGACACACTTAAATCACCTTTTTCCATACGCTGCAAAGTCGCTCGGCTTACGCCTATACGTAAAGCGAAGGCGCGCAAATCATCATGCGGAAAGTGTTTTTTGCGGGCTATTTTAAGATTTATACCGAGTTGGCTTAACATTTATTGATAGTACCAAAAAGAATTATATATAAGTATTTTTACCCTAAAAATACACCATTGTACTCATATTTAATCATCAAACTTACTATGTCAATCGACGCTAAAAGAATTTTTCGTAATACTGCGAAGCTTTTTAAGTGCTCTAATCTAGCTAAACAATCCTACTCTTTCTCAGGTTATTGCAATATATACAGCCAACTATTAATAAGCATGTAGCCTTAATAAGGCTTAGATGCCCCAAATAATATAGGGTTGTTCACTAATAAAACGTACAATCCTATCGTTGAGACAGTTACTCTAGTATTAAAACAAAACAGGTAATTATGCTTAATACTCACTTAGGATGCCGTTTTATACAGGAGACACTATGAGATTTCGCTTATCAGCTGCCCTCACTGTCTGCTTATTCGCAGCCATGCCTGCATGGGCATTAGAACTTAGCTTTATAGAAGCGCAAAACCGTTTAGCGGACGTATCTGATGCGATGGCCGGATCGCAAAACCAGTTGGAAAACCGCCAGCATTTGGCCAAGGCAAGCAAAAGCTTGTCTTACCCTGAAGTGACGCTAGATGTTCGCCAAATACGCTTTGCTAAAACCATCGACATCGATGACAAATTAGATTTAGATGAGATTCGCCGCTTCGCTCAACTGGTTAATCTTAATATTCCTTCCAAAGGTAAAGTACAGGATTGGCGTACCCGGCCTATTGTCACCGCCACTTTGCCCTTGTGGACAGGCGGTAAAATCAGCGCTGGTAAAGCGGCTGCTGAAGCCTCGGTCGATCAAGCCCAAGCGCAACTTAGCCAAACCCAGCAACAAGAACTCAGTCAGTTAATCCAAGCCTACTTTGGTCAGCAAATGGCCACCCATGTACTATCCGTTCGTAGCGATGTACGCGAAGGCTTACAGCAGCATTACCATCGCGCTAGCCGTTTAGAAAGCGAGGGCTTTGCTACCAAGGCACAGATGCTACAAGCCAAAGTGGCTGTTGATGAGGCCGAGCGTGAATACCGTAAAGCCTTGAATGATTTACAAGGTGCGCAAGCCGCTTTATCGGGTTTATTGCATACCACAGACGTTGTGACGCCTTCATCGCCCTTATTTGTTTGGCTAAAACCTTTACCTGCAAGAGAGCAGTTTATTAACGCCGCTCTAGAGCAGCACCCGGGTTTATTACAAATCAAAGCCATACAAAGCCAAGCAGAACAAAAGATTAAAGCTGAAAAAGCTGGTTGGTATCCCACCGTCTATGCCTTTGGTCAGTATGACTTAAAAAAGGATGATGCCTTACTCACCGATTCCGACTGGGTGGTGGGCGTGGGCTTTAGCTACCAATTATTTTCCAACCAAAATCGTAACCAACAAATTAAAGCGGCTAGAAGCCAAGCCGAGCAAGCCAATTACAGTTTACAAGATAGCCAAGTAAAGCTGCGCATTGCGGTAGAGCGCGCTTGGCTTGCCGCCGATAGCGCCAGGCAGCAATTCGCCTTATTGGATAGCGCCTTAGAAAGTGCCGAAGAAAACTTACGTTTACAGGCGCTTTCTTTCCAAGCAGGGCAAGCAACCTCTTTGGATGTGATTGATGCTAGCCTGCAAAAAGGCAAAGTCCGTATCGAGCGCGCCCAAGCCGCATGGCAATTTGATTTAGCCTTAATGCAGCTATTGGATGTTAGCGGCCAAAGTGCACAATTTTCTTCTTATCTCAATCAAGCCGACAAGGTACTCACGCCATGAATACTGGTACCCAAAAGAATAATAACGCGGGTTTTGACTTGCCCCATAAACAAAGAATCATGATACGCATAGCCATTGCTATTGCAGTAGCCGTTTGTGCCTTTGGCTTGTACTTGGCTTTAAAGCCCATGCCCAACCAAATACAAGGCATGGCCGATGCGGATTCGATTAAAGTGTCCGCCAAGATTAGCGCACGTATTGCCGAGCTATATGCCCATGAAGGCCAGCGCGTAGAAGCCGGTCAACCCTTGTTTCGTTTAGATAGCCCAGAAGTTGAGGCAAAATATAATCAAGCCATGGCGGTTTTAGATGCGGCTAAATCACAAGCAGAAAAGGCTGAATACGGCGCTAGAAGCGAACAGATTCGGGCTGCCGAGGCCAACTGGCAACGCGCTAAAGCGGCGTCCGATGTAACCCGCGATACCGCCGATCGTTTAGCTAGGTTACACAAAGAAGGCGTGGTAACTAGGCAGCAACGCGATGAAGCACTCGCCCAAGCACAAGCGGCAGAAGCCTTAACTGCAGCGGCAAAAGCACAATACGATGAAGCGCAAACTGGTGCCCGCCAGCAAGATAAAGATGCCGCGCAAGCGCAAGTCAGGCAAGCACAAGCCGTGGTCGATGAAGTGAGCGCTGCACGATCTGAAGTTTTAGGCTTGGCACCTAGTAGCGGCGAAGTCAGTAAACGCTTAGCCGATGTTGGCGAACTAGTGCCTGCTGGCTACCCGGTGTTTACCTTGGTCGATGTGGACAATATGTGGGTGTCTTTTACACTGCGTGAAGATCAGTTCAATAACATCAAAGCCGAGCAAGTGATTTATGGCGATGTTCCCGCCCTAGGCTTACAAGCCGTGCCGTTTAAAGTGTTTTTTATTAGCCCCGCCGGTGAATTTGCTACCTGGCGCGCTACGCGTCAGTCGGTTGGCTACGATATACGCAGTTTTGAAATACGCGTACGCCCACAAACAGCCATCGAGAACTTTCGCCCGGGCATGAGCGTGTTATTCCCTTGGCCACAAACAGCACCATAAGATGCCGAGCTTTTATGCCACGCTGAACAATGCTTGCCGTGATGAATGGCATTTTCTGCAGCGCTCGCTGTGGGATAGGGCTTTGGCTACTTGGATTCCCGGCATAGCTGTTATCCTCATCGCCGCCTTATTTTGGCAAGCGGTACCGCGCTCTTTGCCGATTATTGTAGTCGATGCCAGCCGCAGCACGATTAGCCGCGATATTATTCGTGCTGTCGATGCCGCACCTGCGGTGAGCGTGGTGGCACAACCTGCCAACCTTGCCGATGCTTGGCCTTTGGTAGAAAAAAATCACGCCCATGCGGTGCTGTATATTCCGCCGCAAACGGATAAAGCCATCAGCAATAATCAGCCTGCTACGCTTTTCGCGTTTTATAACGCCACCTTTACCACCGCAGGCGGCACGGCCGTACGTGGGATTGAATCCGCTATTAAGCAGCTTAACCAAAGTGTCGCTATTGAATACAACGCCCTAAGCCTTGGCCCTAGCGTTTTAAAACCGGCGCCGATTACAGCGCAGGTGAACTTATTATTTAATCCGGCGCGGAATTTCGAAATCTTTTTAATCGGTTTATTATTACCCGGCATGCTGCACTTTGTATTGTGCATGGCTGTTACCAGCGCTTATGCACGCGAGCTGCGCGATAAAACCGTACAGCAATGGCTAGACCGCGTGGGCGGCCATGCAGCTGGCGCGATTATGGGTAAATCCCTGCCTTATATATTGCTCTTTTCTTTGTACGGCATGGCGGCTATTTTTTGGCTAGCCTATATTCGCGGCGATGGCGTGCCTGGCTCTTTAATCGCCTTATTGCTAGGCAATGTTTTGCTGTATTGTGCTTATGCTGCGCTTGCCTTGCTACTGGCATCGCTGGCACCGGATATGAGCACCGCTTTATCCGGCGTGGGTTTATTTGCCGGTACGTCCTTAGCCTTTTGTGGCGCTACCTTCCCTATCGAAGGTGCCTCCTTGTTTGCGCGTATTTGGCACCATGCGTTGCCCTTTACTGCTTATGTAAAGTTGGATGTTGCCGAGCGTTACATTAATGCGCCCGCTTCTCTTACGCTGTTTTACTTATTTATCCTGATGCTGTTTGTTGTCGTGCCGGGTGGCATCGGTTATCTCGCTTATAAAAAAGCGATGAACAATCCACAGCGCTGGGGGAAACGATGAGCCATCGCAATCGCCCTATCATCGAAAGCTTCTGGGGTGCTTTTATCAGCACGTTCCACGCTATTTTTACCGATAAAGCGGTATTAAGCGTGATGATAGGCGCTGTTATCCTCTATTCCTTTGTTTATCCTTTGGGCTATCAAGAGCAAGTTGCCAGCAAACAACCCATTTACATTGTCGATCATGATCGCTCAGCCTTAAGCCGCAAGCTAACCCGTAAAATCCAAGGTTTAAGCGCTGTGCAAGTGGAAGCCATCGTATCCAATGCGGACGAAGCCATCCAGGCAGTTCGCGCAGTTAAAATTCAAGGCTATGTGGAAATACCAGCGGATTTTGAACAAAGCCTTTGGCGTGGCACACCGGCGGATATCGCTTTGTTTGCTAATGGCGCATCGCTTGGCCATGCCAGCGCAGTAATGAACGGTTTAGCACAAGCGATTACCCACTTCGCACAAAATATGGCCATAAAACAAGCAAGTTTTGCCGATGCTGGCATACAACCGCCCTTCCAATTGGTCGAGCGGCCTCTATATAATACGCGCGAAGGCTACGGCAGCTTTGTTGTTACCGGTGTGGCGCAATTAATTATTCAGCAAACCTTATTGGTCGGTTTAGCCGTATTGGCCGGTACACGGCGTGAGCTATATGGCCGTATCTTTTTAAAGAACAAACAAATTATGGGCATGGGCTTTGCCGCTATTTGTGTGGGCACGGTGAATATGCTCTATTACCTAGGCTTTATGTTTTGGATGCAGGATTATCCGCAGCACGCCAGCCTAATGAATATATTACTGGGCAGCTTGTTGTTTATCACCGCCGTGGTTGCCTTTGGCCTATTTATTACTAGCTTTTTCCGCACCCGCGAGCGCGCTTTTCAACTGATTTTAGTCAGCTCTTTACCGTTATTCTTTTTATCCAATTTATCGTGGCCAGAGGCCAGTAGCCCGACTTGGTTGGTTTACTTATCGAAAATCATACCGTCCACGCCGGGCATCAATCTATTGGTTAAAATCACACAGTACGGTGCGCCTTTAAGTGTTGCGAAAAAAGAAATCATCAACCTTGTTGTGTTGATACTTATTTACGGCGCTTTAGGTTGGTTGCGCTACCATTTATATAAAGCAGGTAGCCCGTTTAAAGAGCCACATAGAACTTAACAAGTTGGCGTAACCTAACACTTGCGTAAGCTGTGCTAATATCGCTTATCGTTTGCGCTAACCCCGCTTATCACTATTAGGATAGATAATGAAACTCGCTCTGCATTGGCAAATTTTGATCGCTATTATTCTTGCTTGTATTGCAGGCGTTATTAGCAGTAGCACGCCGGTTATTCTTGGTATTAACAGCATCGCGGTTTTTGATTTTCTTGGCACCTTATTTATGAATGCCTTGATGATGGTGATTGTGCCTTTAATCGTTGCGTCCATTATTAGCGGTGTCGCCAATATGGGTGGCTCGGCGGATATGGCGCGCATGCTGGGCAAGTTGTTGGGCTTTTATTTAGTGACCAGTACCTTCGCGATTCTTGTTGGTTTGTTACTGGTGAATATTATTCAGCCCGGTTCTGGCCCTGGTGTGCAAGAGCAATTGCAGCTTAGCCAAAATATCGAAACACAGCAGAGCTTAGAGGCTATCGCCGATACCAATGCCGGTCAGTTAATGGATATTTTTATCCGCATGATACCGACCAATGTAGTGAAGGCAGCCTCTGAAGGCGATATGTTGGCGCTGATATTTTTCAGCATGTTATTTGGCTTTTTTGTCACCAAACTCAGTAAGGAATCCTATCAAAGCCAAACGGTATTTTGGCAATCGGTACAAGATGTGATGGTAATGATGACCATGCTGATTATGCGTTTTGCCCCTTTAGGCGTATTTGGTTTGGTAGCAAAAACCATCAGCCAAACTGGCCTGGGTATTTTTATGCACTTGGCATGGTTTTTCGTGACCGTGGTTTTAGCCTTGGCGATTCACAGCTTTGTTACGCTATCGCTAATTTTACGCGCAGTGAAGATAAACCCGCTACAGCATTTTCGCACCATGCAGGGCGTTTTATTAATGGCCTTTTCGACCAGTTCATCGGCCGCTACCTTACCTTTAACAATGACCACCTTAACGGAAGAGTCAGGCGTTTCTAAGCAAACCACAGCATTTGTTACACCACTGGGTGCGACGGTTAATATGGATGGTACGGCGCTTTATGAATGTGTTGCCGCGATATTTATAGCCCAGGTGTATGGCTTAGAGCTTAGCTTTGCCACACAATTTACCGTGGTGATGATCGCCTTATTTAGCTCTATTGGTGTGGCGGGTATTCCTGCTGCAAGCCTTGTAGCCATTAGTATTATTTTGTTAGCGATTGGTTTGCCTTTGGAAGGCATCGGCCTATTATTGGTTACTGACCGCATTTTGGATATGCTACGCACCGCAGTAAACGTATACGGTGATACAGTTGCCGCTATATTTATTGCCAGAACCGAAGGCGAAAAACCTTATCAAGCGCAACACAGTATTTTACGAGAAATGTAATACACTATTACTGATACCGGCACGGTCAATTTAACGGGAACGAGCATGGAAGAAAGGTCGACATTACACGATTTTCTCAGCGTAGAAGAGCAGAAGCTTTTAATCGAGTTAATTCCCGATGAAATTCTGTTGCTGGACCCTGCCAATCAGCACATTATTTATGCCAACCACCCACCCCAAGGGCTTAATTTACAACAGTTTGTCGGCGTAGATTATCTTTCTCTTGCGCCTATTAGTAGCCGACCCATGATAAAGACGGCCTTACGCAGCGTTAACGAAGACCATCAAATTACCGAACATGAAGTCGAACTGATTATTGCCGGCGAACCCTGCTGGGTATTAGTGCGCATGATCCCTGTAGTTCGAGACACTGGCCTGCACTATATCTTAGTTACCCACACCAATATCCGTGATTTAAAACAAGCGATTAACGAATTGGAATCGACAAAAAATCGCTTGGTAAATATTCTCGATAATATACCGCTGGCAGCGATGATGTGGGACGCAGAAGGTATCACTATTGAGTGGAACCCATCAGCCGAGAAAACCTTTGGCTATAGCCGTGAAGAAGCCGTAGGTAAACATTTTATCGACCTGATTGTACCCATTCATGAACGCCCCTCGCGTTATGAGCAATTTAATTTCGCTATGCGCACAGGCGAGATCCAAAAGTATCCGCCTTATGAAAACCTAAAAAAAGATGGCAGCGTGATTATGTGCGAGTGGTTTAGTACCTCGCTGCATAATAGCCAAGGTGACTTTATCGGTATGGCAAGTCTCGCACGCGACATTACCGCCAAGCTGCAAGCTAAAAAAGAGTTAGAAGATGCCAAGCTGGCGGCAGAAGCTTCAGCACGTGCTAAAGCCCATTTTTTAGCCAATATGAGCCATGAAATACGCACACCGATGAATGGCATCATGGGCATGTTAGAGCTTATGCTGCGTGAAAAAGAAAGCCTCAATGATGAGCAGCAAGATAAGCTGCAGATTATTCAGCAATCCACGCAAACCTTGTTGACCATTCTCAATGATGTACTGGATTTCTCAAAAATTGATTCCGCTGCGGTTACAATCGAACAAATCCCTGTAGATATTAACCAGTTATTACAGCAAATTATTGGCTTGATGCGTCCTGCTATTGAAGAAAAAAACCTGGATTTTAGCTGGCAAGCTCTACCCGTAGAAAAATCCACTATCCTTAGCGATCCCAACCGTTTAACGCAAATATTAAGCAACCTAATCAGCAATGCCATCAAGTTTACCGAACAAGGCAGCGTGAAGGTTAGCCTACAAGCCGATGCGCTAGATGATGAACAGATGGCATTTTGCGTTACCGTGAAAGACACCGGTATTGGTATTCGCCCAGAGGATGCAGACTTTATTTTTGATGCCTTTACTCAGGCGGATGCGTCTATCAGCCGGCGCTACGGTGGCACGGGCTTAGGCTTGGCTATTTGTCAACAACTGGCTCGTTTAATGGGCGGGAAAATAGAGTTCGAAAGCCAACCCATGCAAGGCTCAAGCTTTCATTTTTATTTTATTGCTAAACGCGCACAGCCTAGAACAAATAATGCTACACAAGCACCCAACCCCGAGCTAAAAACTTTTAACGCTACCGCCTTATTGGTTGATGATAACGAAGTTAATCTAATCGTCGGTGCTAAAATGTTGAACACTTTAGGCTTGCAGGTCTATTGCGCTAACTCGGGCCAACAAGCATTGGATTTACTGGAGAAGCATAAAGATATCGCTGTGGTGTTAATGGATATACACATGCCTGAAATGAATGGTTTCCAAACCACGGATGCTATTCGTCAATCAGGTAAACGCTATGCCGGTTTACCGATTATTGCCGTTACTGCCAATGTGATAGAAACTGAGCGACAATCTTGTCTGGATCATGACATGAACGACTTCTTACCCAAGCCCTTCTCTTTACGTTTGCTCAGCTGCGCACTAGAAAGATTTTTACTATAAACCGATTTTCGAAAAAAAAGTAAAAAAAATCCAGCGCCCTAAGACGCTGGATTTTTACGCTAAGATCCGTACTTATTCAGTATCTTCTTCGCTAGCTTCTTCTGCAGCTTCATCCTTTGGGTTGATTTCTAGCAACTCAACTTCAAAAATCAAAGCAGCGTTAGGGCCAATTTTAGGGCCTGCACCACCTGCGCCATAAGCTAACTCTGAAGGAATAAAGACTTCAAACTTATCGCCTACATTCATTAACTGTAAAGCTTCTGTCCAACCAGGAATAACATGGCTTAAACCAAACGTTGCTGGCTGATTACGGCTGTATGAGCTATCAAACTCTTCACCGTTTAACAAAGTACCACGATAGTGAACGACAACGGTATCTTCAACACCTGGTTTGGCATCTTTACCTGAAGCACTAACCACTTTGTACTGTAGGCCTGATTCAGTTGCTGAAACGCCTTCTTTTTTAGCATTTTCGGCAAAAAACTTTGCTGCTTCAGTTTTGTTTTTCTCTTCTAATTGACCAAGCTCCGCTTGTTGCTTTTCCATTTGTTGTTCTTGGAAGTTTTGCATAGCTGCCATTAGGTCTTCTTGGGCAACAGACGATGCTTTACCGGCCAAACCTTCTTCTAAACCTTGCTGAAAGGCTTTCGCGTCTAATTCGATACCCTGATCAACAAAATTGCTCGCAATATTATGTGCAATACCGTAGCTAACTTTTTGTAAATCATTATCTAAAGAGACTTTATCGCTGCCTTGATTACAACCTACTAACACTAAGCTTGCTGCAATCACGCCAGCCATTACTTGTTTTTTCATCGGTAACTCCATCGAATGTTTGTTATTAAATTTGCCCATAGTGTAACAAGAGTTATGTTAACTAGCAGGCCATTGTGTCGTTTTATTTAGACTGCGTCTATTTCTTAATGGCATTAGGACGTACTTATGGCTTATGAGTTCCACGCTCTAGCAAGCGGTAACCAAATTTTTGCTATTCAATTCTCAGTTTAAATAAACTAGGTAAGGCTCAATCACCGAAAAATCAACACTCAGTTTTGATTTTTGCAAATAATAGCGCATCGCTTCTTCCGTCGTTAACCCCTGCTGCTCTACACTTCCAGTGCATTTGACCTGCTGGTACAACTTAGCCATTAAAGCTTGTTCTGTTCGCAGCTCTAAATCTTTAGCCTGTTTATATAAGTCACCATTGTGCTGTTTTAATTCACGCCTTGCTTGGCGTATCGGAGCAATGATGTTTTCTTGCCAATACTGACAAAGCTGCAGGTAAACATCTAAGTGCTTTTTATCTGGGTTTTTCTTGTTGCTTCCCAGCCATGCTATAAACAATAGTGCAACCACGTCTAAATGATAATTATCCTGCAAAAACAGTAGCTTACTTGAAACCTTTGGCAAACCATAGAGGCTGCAGGCGTAGCGCCAAAAATCATTGTCTAATGCCATGTGTTATCTCCCGGTTTTTCTGTAGAATGCGCGCCATGATAAGTTTACAGCAAATTAGTTTACACCGCGGGGTTAAGCCCCTACTCGAAAACGCCAATATGATATTGCATGCCGGCGAGCGTGCTGCTGTGGTTGGCGTGAATGGCTGTGGCAAATCCACTTTATTCCAGCTGTTATTGGGCATCATACAAAGTGATGCTGGTGAAGTATTCATCCCCGCCGATCTGCGTATTGCCCACATGCAACAAGAAGTGGCGCATAGCACCTGCCCTGCGCGCGACTATATTCTTGATGGCCACACCGAACTACGCGCTTTAGAAAAAGCCATCGACAAAGCCCAAGAGGATGAAGACTATACTCTGCTTGCTAATTTGCACGGTAAAATGGATGCCATTGATGGCTACAACCAAGGTCACGTAGCAGAAACCATCATGCTCGGCTTAGGTTTTAATGTAAGCGATTATGAACGCCCTGTGGATTCTTTTTCTGGTGGCTGGCGCATTCGTTTAAACCTTGCCCGCACGCTATTACGACCCAGTGATTGCTTATTATTGGATGAGCCAACTAACCACTTGGATTTAGAAGCTATCCATTGGTTAGAAGAGTGGATACAGCGCTACCCCGGCAATGTGTTATTGATCTCGCACGACCGTGATTTTATTGATGCCTGCGTACAGCGCATTTTCCATATTCACGACTTACAAATCGATACCTATACTGGCAGTTATTCCGATTTTGAACGCCAACGCGCGGAAAAACTAATACTGCAGCAAAGCATTCACCAAAAACAACAACAACGTAAAGCCGAACTACAAGGCTTTATTGATCGCTTTCGCGCCAAGGCTTCCAAAGCCAAACAAGCACAAAGCCGTATTAAAGCCTTAGAACGTATGCAGTTTGTTGGCGCTGTGCGCGAGGCGAGCGAATACCGCTTTAGCATCCCGCATGCGGATAAAACCGCTAGCCCGTTAATTAACTGGTTCGAAGTGGATTTAGGCTACCCGGGTAAAACCATCATCAATAAAGCCAATTTAGCTGTAAATCCCGGTTTACGCTTGGCCTTGCTGGGTGTGAATGGCGCGGGTAAATCCACCGTTATCAAAACCTTGGCAGGCGAACTTGCAGCCTTAGCAGGCGAAGTCACCGTATCCGAGCACTTGCGCTTGGGCTATTTTGCTCAGCATCAACTAGAAGCTTTGGATAATAATGCCAGCCCCATTTTGCACCTACAACGCCTAAGCCCGAACGCCCGCGAACAGGAAATCCGTAACTTTTTAGGCGGCTTTCGTATTCAAGGCGATATGGCTACCTCCACCATTGCGCACTTCTCAGGCGGCGAAAAAGCCCGTTTAGCCTTGGCGATTGTTGCTTGGCAAAAACCCAATTTACTCTTATTGGATGAGCCGACTAACCACCTCGATTTGGAAATGCGCGAAGCCTTAGCGGAAGCCCTGCAAAGCTACCAAGGTGCAGTGATATTGGTATCGCACGATAGATACTTAATCCGCCATTGCGTGGATGATTTTATGCTAGTGGCCGACGGCAAGCTGCAAGAGTTTAACGGTGATTTAGACGACTACTATCGTCTGACGCAAAAAGGCTCAAACACAGCCGATAATGGCAATGCACCGGTTAAACAAGAAAACCGTAAGCTACAACGCCAGCAAGCAGCACAGCAACGCGAAAAACTGGCCAGTGTGCGTAAAGAAGCGAAAAAGCTAGAAAAGCAAATAGAAAAGTTAGAAGAGCAGCGCGAAAAAATCGAGCTAGAATTAAGCGATAGCAGCATTTACGACGCTGAGAATAAAGACCGCCTCAGCAAGTTTTTAAAAGAACAGGCGCAAATCGCTAGCGGCTTAGCCAAAGCCGAAGAGCAATGGCTAGAGCAGCAAAGCCTATTAGACACTGAATAAAGCATCTGCGACTTTACGCCTGCTTACCTGTATATTGCAGCCATCACTTCCACTGTAACTTAGGGCTTATTTATGCAAGCAGATTTTTGGCATGAGCGTTGGAAAACAAACGCTATTGGTTTTCACCTTGATGCAGTAAACCCACTCCTTGTCGAGTTTATTGGTGAGCTAAACCTAGCGCCGAACCAGCGCATATTTTTACCCTTATGCGGCAAGACTCACGATATCGCTTGGCTGCTAGCCCAAGGCTATCGCGTGGTCGGCATTGAGCTGAGCAAATTGGCTATCACCCAACTTTTTGAAAGCCTAGGTATTGAGCCTCAAATTAGTAAGCACGGTCGCTTCAAGCTGTACTCGGCTAAAAGTCTGGCTATCTGGCAAGGTGATTTCTTTGCCTTCACAGCTAGCTTATTAGGTAATGTAGATGCGGTTTATGATAGAGCCGCCTTGGTTGCCCTACCCTTTGAGATGCGCCAAGACTATACCGCCCACCTGCGCATTATCAGCAATGGTGCGCCGCAACTACTGATCTGCGCGGAATATGATCAAACCTTACGCGATGGCCCGCCTTTCTCGGTGAGCAGCGATGAAGTTAGCGCACACTACAGCTTGCACTACCGAATCAAAAACCTCTATAACACACCACGTGACGATGAAGCCGGCGGCAATAATAACGTTTGGTTGCTACGCAAAAAAGTGGTTTAACTGTTCTTCTCCTCCTTCCCCAGCTAAAGGCAGCTAATCACTTAGCTGCCTTTAGCTGTATCACAGCATCCGCATTGTTTCACTTGATATCAGCTAGCTTCCACTATACTGTCAATAAATAGCCAAGTTATATAGTTGTTGTACGATCCTTCCTGATCAAAATATATCACTCGAATTATAAAGCTATTGGACACTTTTTTATAAAGCGTCCCTTACCAATAGAAATAACGGGGGATAAAACAATGCCAATCAAAAACTTTGTCATAGCTGTTATTGCATCTGTTGCGCTGACCGCTTGTAACTTCGACATGGGAGTGAGTGGGCCGCTGATAGACTTTATCTTTGGCCACGATGACTCGCCCCTTACCTATTGCGAAACCCCTATGACCAACACGCCGATAGTGACTAGCGGCTTTGGCTTCAACTTAAAAAACACCCGCAACCAACCCTCATTGATTGACTCCACCACCATCGCCGGCCTAACACTGAAATACACCGTGGTTGACGAAAAAGAAGTGATTCGCCGAGGCGCACCCGCAGCGACTGAAAACGTGCTCTACTATACCGGCGTCGATAAAGTCTATGCGCTTAATCGCGATACCGGCTGTGCCTATTGGTATTATGAGCCCCAATCAAAATTTGGCGCGATACGCAGTGCATCCGTACTACTGATAGACAATGCCCCGCTGGCTAATAAACGCACATTAATCATAGGCACCGAGCACGCACAAGTAATCGCGCTTGATGCAACAACAGGCCACCCCATCTGGTCTGTTGCTGCTGGCAACCCGGGTTGGTTAACGGTGAATGGTTTTAACAAAACCAAATCGATGATTACCGGTGGTATGCAATACCATGACGGTAAAATCTATGTACCTTTTGCCAGCAAAGAGGTGGCCGATGCGGTCGTACAAGCAACTTGCTGTAAAACCCATGGCGCACTTAAAGCATTAGATTCCACCAATGGCAATATTGTTTGGGAATACCAAACAACCGCAGAAGCCACCATGCAAAACTGGGATCCAACAAAGTACGGCCCCAGCGGTGTAGCGATTTGGTCTACACCTATGATCGATGTGGCCAGAAGTCAAATTCTTGTTGGTACAGGTCAAAACTTTAGCAAACCACTTACTGATAACTCGAACGCCGTTGTTGCGCTTGATATGAATACCGGTCAAGAGAAGTGGATATTTAAAGGCACTGCCGAAGATTTTTATAATGCCTCGTGTGCCGTTAATAACCCACCCTTTCAAAACTGCCCTGCACCTACCTATGATTACGACATGATTACGCCCGCATTAGCTTTTGATGCAGCCACCAACAAGGATGTCGTTATTGCGGCCGATAAAAGCGGCAAAGTTTATTCGCTAGACCCTGATAACGGTGATTTGCACTGGCAAAGAAAAATAGGCGCGGGCGGCTTACTTGGTGGCGTGCATTGGGCGGTCGCTATCGATGCCGATACAGTTTATGCCGGTGTTGCCGATTTAGAACTTCCTAAAACAACTATTTCAGGTAGCACAATAGCCGACTTAATCTCAATCACGCCTAAGCAGGTGCCCAACGCAACGCCAGGGGTGTATGCCCTACGACTGTCCGATGGCACGATTAGATGGCAAGCGCACCCAAAGCATTTTCATAATGGCGCGGAGTATGATTCGATCTTCTCTGCCGGCTTAAGCGTGACGAATGATGTGCTTTTTGCTGGCTCCTTGGACGGCACCATTACTGCTTTTAACACCGCAACGGCTGCTGTGCTGTGGTCTGACTATACGGCGATTGACACCACGGATGTGATGGGCAGAAAAGGTAACGGCGGCGCAATTGATTCCGTAGGCCCTGTGATTGCAGGCAAACAGCTTATCCTTAACTCTGGCTATAGCCTATTTAATATCGGCGCCAGGAACCAGTGGCAAGGCGGTCCAGGCAATACCATTTTTGTTTATGAACTGCCCTAGCCTATAGCTAAACAGCTGTACTTTATTGCCTAAGCGATTAGCCTTAAGGACGAGGCAAAGTAAAATCCAATAATAAAAATGCTGCTAAAACCTCCGCTCAGCACATATCCATTCCCATAATCACGCTTTTTTGTTAATGTTCGCGCGCAAAACCCCCTATTTAACCGAGCCTGAATTTCAAGGCTTTTGGACTCGTGCATGAATCAAGACCAACCACTTATTATTTCCAACACGCATGAAGATGCCGATACACTACGCGCCCGCTTCCAAGACTGGGGTTATTTATACTTCAAGAATTACGTTAGCGCCGACAAATGCCGTAATTTACTCGAAGACTTTGTCAGCACATTGGCACCACACATCAGCTTGGATAACACCTCCGGCTTACCGATATTAAGCGGCCAAGCCTTCACCGAAACCGATCCACTTTGGGATGTGTATTACCCAAAAATGCAGGCCTTGGAATCTTTCCACCAGTTTTTCCATGACGATGCCATTCGCGAGTTAATGCAAACTGTCAGCGGCGATAATGTTTTTGTTTATCCGATGAAAATGGCGCGTGTTTCTACCCCTGGCAAAATCGGCTACGAAACACCACCCCATCAGGATGCTAAATCCCACGTTGCAGGGCCGACCATGTGTGGTATTTGGGTAGCTTTACACAATATATCCACCGATATGGGGCGCTTAAAAATACTGCCGTGCTCACACCTCAAAGGCGTGCGCGAAGTCGTTCCTGCCGAAGGTGTGGGTAATGTGCAGTGTGAAATTTTCGACGATGAAACTATCTGGCATGTCTCTGATGTGCAGCAAGGCGATGTGATTATTTTCCATTCTTGCACCGTACATGCAGCGCAGCCCAACGTGTCAGAAAATGTTGTACGCATGAGCGTGGATACCCGTTTTTGCGATTACGGCGCGCCGGTATTTAGCAGCAATAAAGAACCGCACCACGGCTGGCGTATAGAAGGCCTTAATTGGGAAAGCATCTACCAAGGCTGGGAAAATCAAGATTTGCAGTATTACTGGCAAGATTACCCTGCATTTTGGGGCTAAGTTGTGGCAGATCACTCTCAAGCTATTCGCCTTCACATTGATGGCATAGAACAAGCTCTGCAACTGTTTTTGCACGGTCATAAGGACCAGATTATCTCCGATCGCCTGCGTAAAGAGGGTATTTGGGAAGCCTACGAAACCGAACTTAGCGTAAAACTGTTAAGCGCAGGCCAAACTTATATCGATGTCGGCGCTAACATTGGCTATTACAGCGTTATCGCCAGCCATTGCGTGGGCGAAAGCGGCACCGTGATCAGCTACGAGCCTGATGCCGATAACTTCGCCTTGCTGAATAAAAATATCGCTGCCAACCAGCTAAAAAACATACAAAGTTTCCCTTACGCTTTGTACGATAAAGATGGCGAGGGCAAACTGTATTTGTCTAGCGATAATTTTGGTGATCACCGTATTTACCAATCGCCAATCGACCGCGAGCATCAAAGCATACGGTTAATCAACGGCGGCCAACATCTATCCACGCTGTGTGATCATGTGGACTTTATCAAGATAGACACCCAAGGCGCGGAGTTCTTTGTACTCAACGGTTTAATCAATGTGGTGGTGAGCAATAAGGACCATCTGCGCATGATTATTGAAGTCTGCCCCTACGGTATTCGCGAATCCGGCAGCCACGGTTTAGAGCTGCTGCAGCTACTCGATAGCACCGGCATGCAATATCATATTATCGACCATATTGGCCACGCGCTAATCCCCGCAGAAAGCCATCATCTCGCCGATTGGATCAAAAGCTTGGATGCCGATTTACTCAACGAAGGCTTTATTAATCTATTAGTTAGCCCCAAAGGCTATGATTTAGAACGCTATACAACAATCGTACCGGCCTGAGCAACGCACTCTGCTGTCCATCATTGACAAGCTTCCGACACCTGACACACAATGAAGCCATATCAATACACGTTGTGGAGCCAATCATGACACAAGCAAAAGACTACCAACAAGATACCATCAGTTCGGAGCAAGTGATCGCTTCAAAAGGATTTTTGCTGCTCGAGTTTGGCACTAACTGGTGTGGCCACTGTATTGCTGCGCAAGACCCTATCCAGTCGGCTTTAGACGCCTACCCTGACTTACAGCATATCAAAGAAGAAGACGGCCCAGGCCGACGTTTAGGGCGTATTTTCCGCGTAAAACTTTGGCCGACACTAGTCTTGCTAAAAGACGGTGAAGAAATGGATCGCGTAGTAAGACCTACTAGCGAAAAATCCGTGGCAGAGTTGTTGGCCGCTACAAAGTAAAGCCTCAGTTTGTCGGTAGCCTAACTTGCTTAAACTTTACACAAATTCTGCTGCGGCTGCCGCCGATGACCACGCCCATTGAAAATTATAACCACCCAACCAACCGGTTACATCCACCGCCTCGCCTATAAAGTACAAACCTTTTTGTTTATTTGCTTCTAGGGTTTTTGAAGATAACTCGGAAGTACATACACCGCCTAAAGTAACCTCTGCTGTGCGATAACCCTCTGTGCCGGAAGGTTTTATCCGCCATGCTTGTATCTGTTTGGCGACGTTTTGTAGCGCTTGATCTTTGATATTCACCAAAGGTTGGTTTTGCAGCTCCGGCCAATAGCGTTGAGCTAACTCTTGTATCAGTTTTTTTGGTAAATGGCTGTGTAGCACGGTGTTGAGCTGCTGCTGGCTGCCTTGTTTTTTACGGCTTAATAACTGTTTCACGACGTCATCGCTAGGCAGCAGATTAACGATGATTTCCTGCCCTACTTGCCAGTAATTCGATAGCTGCAATATTGCGGGGCCGCTTAAGCCCCTGTGAGTAAACAGCATCGCTTCACTAAAACTGGGCGCATTGCTTTTATCGTCGGCGATTTGCACATGGCAATCCAAAGACACACCGGATAGAGCTTCACAAAGGTTTTTTAACTCATCTGAAAAAGTAAAAGGTACTAAGCCTGCGCGTCTGGGCAGGGTTTTCATTTGGAACTGCTCAGCGATTTGATAGGCAAAACCCGAGGAGCCCATCGAGGGAATGGATAAACCGCCCGTTGCGATCACGACGGATTCTGCCTGCCATACGCCTTTATCACTGCTAACAATAAAGCCTTTTTCTTGCGCTTGGATACTGCTCACATCCACCTGCATTTTAAGCGAAGCGCCCGCTTTACGGCATTCTGTCAGCAGCATATCCAGTATCGGCCTTGCACTATCATCACAAAACAATTTACCTAAATCGCGTTCATGGTGGGCAATTTCATATTCGTAAATTTTGGCGAGAAAATCCCAATGGGTATAACGGTTGAGCGCCGATTTACAAAAATGCGGATTCTCACTAATAAAATTTTTAGCAGCGATTTCTCGATTGGTGAAATTACAGCGCCCACCGCCGGACATTAAAATCTTACGCCCGGGTTGTTTGGCTTTTTCTAACACCAACACCTTACGCCCACGCTGTGCCGCAAGCGCCGCACACATCAGCCCTGAAGCCCCTGCGCCAATAATAATTACATCCACTTGCTGCATTGTGCCACTTTGTGATTAAACATTTAGAAGGTATTTATTATACGCTGCTTTGCTAGGGGCTTTGCAGCTTTGTTACCGTACAGACACCATAACGGCTATGCTTCTACAGTTAAGATAAACTAATACCGTTCGATGCAGTCTACTCACCCTTTAGCTACCTTGTGATTTATCTATGTTAAGTGTTTCCCTTGGCCCTTTCGCCATCTCTATGCAGTTGGCCGTGATTTACTTCACCATTATTGCTTTGTGGCTGATTAGCTGGTTTTTTTCACGAAAACAGGGTGCAAGCCCTAGCGATGCCTTGTTCAATATCGTGCTATTGGGCTTTATTGGTGCAAGAATTGGCTTTGTGGTGAAGTATTTTGATAGTTATCAGGGCCATCTTTGGCAGATAATTGATATCCGCGATGGCGGCTTTTTATGGATACCGGGGGTTGTTGTGGGCATTTTATCGGCTGTTTATCATTTATGGCGCAAACCTGCGATTCGTCAGAGCTTGGGCGTTAGCTTATTAACTGGCGCCCTATTGGCCGGCACAGGTTTTGCCATGGTACATGCGATTAATGATAGCCAAAATCTACCCGATATTAGCCTACGTACCATGCAAGGCGAGGCAATTAATATTCAGGATTATAAAGGCAAACCTTTGGTGGTAAACCTATGGGCAACTTGGTGCCCGCCTTGTCGCCGTGAAATGCCGGTACTGCAAAAAGCCCAAAGCCAGTACCCCGACATTCAATTTGTCTTTGTTAACCAAGGCGAAGGTGTACAGGAAGTATCGCGCTTTCTTAGTGGCGAAGGCTTGGAGTTAAGCCATAGCTTAATGGATGTGCACACCATTACTGGCGCGATTGTCGGCTCCCACGCTTTACCCACCACCTTGTTTTACGATGCCGAAGGCAGACTACAAAACAATCATTTAGGTGAACTCTCCGAAGCCAGCTTAAAACATGCATTAAAAGCGATACAAACTGCAGCACCCTAGTATTTCCCATGAAGCTGCTTTACCAATAGTTTGCCGCATGCGTACAATAAGGCGTAAACATTCACAGTGTTTGCGCCTTTCTTTTTTCTGGAGTCAGCGATGGATTTGTTACAGCGTCTGGGCATTTCGCAGCCCATTTTTCTTGCCCCTATGGCCGGTACAGCAACACCTGAGCTCGCCGCTGCCGTGTCCAATGCTGGTGGCTTTGGCGGTTTGGGCTTAGGTTCTAGCAGCTTAGAAAAAGCACAGCAGTATATTGCTCAAACGCGTAAATTAACGGATAAGCCCTTCCAGGTTAATTTTCTATGCCATCAGCCTGAACGCTATAACGCAAAGCAAGCAGAAGCCTGGCTTGCGCATGTACGCCCACAGTTTAAACAATACGGCGTTGAACCTACTATGCCGCTACAAAAGCTTTATCAAAGCTTCTTAGAGTACGATGCCTATTTACAATTGGTGCTTGATGCCAAGCCCCGCGCTGTTAGCTTTCACTTTGGTCTACCCCGCCCTGAACAGCTCGCCGCCATCAAAGCCGCTGGCATTATCAGCATGGTATCGGTAACCCAACTCAGTGAAGCCTTAGCTGCCGAACAAGCCGGTATAGATGTGTTGATTGCCCAAGGCGTTGAAGCTGGCGGCCACCGTGGCACGTTTAATGCCAAAATGGATGCAGCCATAAAGACCGAAGATTTATTACTGCTGCTAAAACAGCATACCAACTTACCCATTGTTGTCGCCGGCGGCATTATGTCAGGCGAAGACATTCGCCATTACTTACAGCTAGGCGCCAGTGCCGCGCAACTCGGTACCGCTTTTGCTGCTTGCCCGGAATCTTCCGCTAGTGATGCTTATCGCAGCGCGTTATTGAAAGGCGGCGTCACACAAATCTCTGATGATATTTCTGGCCGCCCGGCTCGCGGTTTTATCAATGCCTGGCATAAGCGGGTAACAACGCCCGAACGGCCACAACATGCGGGTTATCCCTATAGCTATGATTTAGGTAAGCAGCTAAATAGCGCCTCCGCCAAACAAGGCGATGATGCTTTTAGCGCATTTTGGGCAGGCCAAGAGGTTAGCCGGATTCGAAAACTGAATGCAGCGCAATTGATGCAGCAGCTGATTGCTGAACTGTAAAATATCGCTGATACGATCAGCGCCCACAGAGCTTACGCTCTAAGCCTTGTGGGAGTTGTTGTATTTAGAAAGGCACATCAT
>SMEQ01000175.1_pt1 | contig 20697 bp, 18 predicted proteins | sample 2456281 | NCBI WGS metagenome assembly SMEQ01 (sample SAMN10132596, study PRJNA489261) | soil metagenome | isolation source: day1 antibiotic-loamy sand soil ammended with raw manure from dairy cow... | place: USA | collected 2015-04-01
ATTGAGTTGTGTAATCCATCATCAGTTTAGGTAAGGGGACCATGAAGGCTCTCTGACTTCGCCTTGTATGCTAGGTAGTGGGAGCCGCACCCGCCCATTAATAGATGCAAGCATCAGGACACCCCTGCCCTGTTGGTGGGTGGCATAGATTACCATTGTTCCATTGGGTGCAACAGTAGGTGACTCATCTAAACTTGAATCTGAGAGGATACGTAAATTGCCGCGCTGTAAATCTTGCGCAGCCACCTTAAATACCGCATACCCTTCTTGACGATGGATCATCACCAGCGTCTTTTCATCCGCTGATAATTTCGGGTTAGCATTATAGTTCCCAACAAATGTAACCCGTTCTGCTGCTCCACCATTGATCTTCATACGGTAAATCTGTGGTTTACCTGAACGATCTGAGGTGAAGTAAATACTTTGTCCGTCTTTACCCCAAAAAGGTTCAGTATCAATTGCCGCATGGTGAGTCACTCGTTGTACTTGGCGTGAACCCATGTCCATAACATAAATCTCTGGATTGCCATCACGCGACAACACAAAAGCCAAACGCTTACCATCGGGTGACCAAGCCGGCGCACCATTCAAACCGTCGTAGTTCGTGATTTGCTCACGGTGGCCCGTTTCAATATTTTGTACAAAAATACGTGGACGCTTTTGCTCAAAGGATACATAAGCAATACGCTTACCGTCGGGGGCAAATGATGGCGATAAAATCGGTTCACGCGACTGCAATAAGGTGACTGCGCGCGCGCCATCATAGTCCGAGCGTTGCAAGGTATAACGTGTATTGGATGCTGAAAAACGCTCTGCTGTGACATACAGTAAACGTGTGGAGAAAGCGCCTTTAACCCCTGTGAGTTTTTCATAGGACTGATCAGCAATATGGTGTGACAAATCACGCAACTGCTCTGCAGCACCTGCTACAGTTCCGCTGAGCATCACCTGCTCAGTAGCCACATTAAGCACCGCATACTTGATCTGTAAGCGTCCGGCTTCTGGCGTGATATTGCCCACCAGCACATATTGCGCACCGACCGCACTCCAATCGCGAAAAATCACTTCACTGGCTTGCGCCGGCTGACTGATCATATTCTGGCGCGCAATCGGCTCAAAAGTGCCGGAGTTGCGCAAGTCTTGTCCGACAATATTAGCCACATCTTCAGGTAACGCAGTACCGCCCTGCCAACCAAAAGGCACCACGGCAATCGGAATAGCCCGATCACTACCACCCGAAATAAGCAGTGGATCCGCTGCATGCGCCACACCGACGCACAGCAACACACTGAACAACAACCAACGTTTTAATATTCTCACAGACCTAAATCCTCTGGTTTAAACACCGCGCTACGCTTGCGATATAAGCTATCAAACGTTTTGCGATCTAATTGTTGCATTTCACGGACCCGCCCCACATTACGCACAGCAGCGACGGCTGAAGCATCAAAAGCTGGATCACCACTGCTGCGTGTCACGCTGGCATTCGTGATAGTGCCATCGGGCAGCATTTCAATCAGCACCGTGACCGCCATCCCATTACGGGCCGAGGGTGGCCGTACCCACTGTTCACTGACTAAACGAATAATCAGATCATCTAAATTACCAGACACTTGCGAACCCACTGTATCGGCTTTTGTTTGCTGATACTGCGTATCCTCTGACAGCAACTCAGCTAAAGCGCCGGCCTTCTTATCTTCAATCGCTTTACGAGCTGACTCTTGCGCTTGACGTTGTTGCGCAGCCTCTTGTGCGGCCTTTTGTTTTTTAGCAGCGTCTGCTTTTTGCTTGGCAGCGGCATCATCAGCAGCTTTTTTCTTGGCTGCATCAGCGCTGGCTTTCTTCTTCGCCTCTTCTGCTGCTTTCTTTTTAGCGTCTTGGGCGGCTTTTTCTTTGGCCTGGTCAGCAGCTTTTTTCTTTGCGTCCTCAGCTGCTTTAATTCTGGCCACTTCGGCACGCTTTAACTGCTCTGCAGCTTGCTTGGCTTGCTCATCTTTTTTAGCCTGAGCCTGTTTTTGTGCTTGCTCAGCTTGCTGTTTAGCTTGCGCCGCTTTTTCGTCCGCTTGCTTACGTGCTTGCGTCGCACGTTTTTCAGCTGCAGATTGAGCCTGTGCCGCCTGCTTAGCCAATGCAGCTAAGCGTTCTTGTTCGAGTTTCTTTTGCGCCAATTGTTCCACTTCATAACGTGGCGCTGAGGTTTTAGCAGCTTCACCGGCAATTTTCTGATTGGTTTGCGTGGTTGCCTGACTTTGTGATTGCAGTTGATACAAGGTGGCTTTAATCACCGGTCGTGCTGGTGGCAAATCCGGGGTTTTAGAAAAACTCACAAATAAAAATGCAAACAACAGCACATGCAAACTGACAGCCCACACGACGGGCCAAAACAGCTTTTCAGATGGAGAAGGATCATGCGCGCGCATTAAGGGGCCTCAGTAATCAAACCAACATCGCTGACGCCTGCTTCTTGCAAGCCACCCATTGCTGCCATAACACTGCCGTAATCCACAGTTTTATCAGCGCGCACATACACTTGTACTTTTTTACCTTGTGCAGCATTCGCAGCTAAAATAGCACGGGCAGCATTCACCATTTGTGCCAGTTCAACAGCTTTATCTTGCACGGTATCGACATCCACTTCGGTACTGGTATTCCAGTAATAGCTTTTGTCTGCTTTGATGGAAATGGTCAACACGATGGAGTTGTTATCTTGCGGTAACACTTCACTGCTGACCTGCGGCAAATCAACTTTCACCCCTTGATTGAGCATCGGTGCGGTGACCATAAAGATCACCAGCAACACCAACATAACGTCGATATAGGGCACCACGTTCATTTCAGCAACGGGTTTGCGGCGATTACGAATTCTGGCTCTATGCATGGGGCACCTTAATCCTCTTTAGAGTGGACTTTACGATGCAAAATGGCTTGAAACTCATCAGCAAAGGTGTAGTAGCGCGCAATTAAGTTTTCACCGCGCGCGGCAAAACGGTTATAAGCAATGACCGCAGGAATCGCCGCAAACAAGCCAATGGCTGTGGCAATCAAGGCTTCAGCAATACCGGGTGCAACAGTTGCGAGCGTTGCTTGTTGCACCTGAGCCAAACCACGGAATGAGTTCATAATGCCCCACACGGTGCCAAACAAACCAATATAAGGACTGGTGGAACCTACTGTGGCTAAAAAAGGCAGGCTTTGCTCAAGCTTTTCTTCTTCATGGGAAATCGCCACACGCATTGAGCGCGCCACACCGTCCATCACTGATTCAGGATTAGCCCCTGTCTGTTGATTTAAGCGGGAAAACTCTTTAAAGCCTGCCCGAAAAATCTGCTCGACACCCGAATCAGGATCAGGGTCATTGCACACCTGGCGGTACAGCTTAGATAAGTCGGTGCCAGACCAAAAACGGTCTTCAAAACTATTCAATCCGGCACGGGCAGCACGCAATAACTGGCTGCGCTGAAAAATCAGCACCCACGACATAATTGAAGCACCCACTAAAATCAACATCACACACTGAACAACCAGACTGGCGTTGCTGATTAAGCTCCACATTGACATCTGATCAACGGCATTCGCTTCCACGCTTACTCTCCTGCAAAGTCTTGCACATCGGCACTAAACGCCGCATATAACAGTTCGGGAATACCCCGAGGTTTAAAGGAATCAGCACGCACACAGGCCACAGTAAAATGACCTTCACAAAGTAAAGTGTCATCACTGCTGCGACGAACTTGCTGATAAAATTTCAAACTGGCACGTTTTAATTCTTGCACTTGCACACTCACCCTCAACTCATCATCTAAACGAGCTGGTGCGTGATAACGTGCTTGCGCGCAATGCACAACAAACAGTAAATTTTCGCTGGCCATCTGCGCTTGAGAAAAGCCCAAATGACGCAATCGCTCAGTGCGAGCACGCTCCATGAACTTTAGATAATTCACGTAGTAAACGATGCCGCCTGCATCTGTATCCTCGTAGTACACTCGACAAGGAAAAGTAAATCGCGGTGCTGTTGTTGATGCGTGCATACTTTAATGCGACCTCATGCAATTGCCAATCAAAAACGCAGGTATATTTTCACACCTCATGACTGTGTTTATCGAGCTGTGAGACATCCATTAAACGTTCAGGTAAGTTCAAGCCAAAATGCAAATAAGCATGGCGAGTTACAACGCGCCCACGCGGGGTACGCATAATAAAACCCTGTTGAATTAAATAGGGTTCCAACACATCTTCAATGGTATGACGCTCCTCACTAATAGCGGCTGCCAAACTATCGATACCGACAGGGCCGCCATCGAATTTTTCAATCATGGCCAGCAACAAGCGACGGTCTTGATGATCAAAGCCATGCTCATCCACATCCAGTAAATTTAGCGCCTGATTGGCAATCGCTTGAGTGATATGCCCCGTACCTCGCACTTGCGCAAAGTCGCGCACCCTGCGTAATAAACGGTTAGCAATGCGCGGTGTACCGCGTGCGCGCCGAGCAATTTCATACGCACCTGCATGCTCAATCGGCATATTCAAGATGCCCCCAGAGCGCGTCACGATAGTGGTCAGGTCCGTATCATTATAAAACTCTAAACGCTGCACAATACCAAAGCGGTCACGCAGTGGATTGGTCAACATACCCGCCCGCGTTGTTGCACCCACCAAAGTAAAGGGCGGTAAATCTAATTTAATCGAGCGTGCAGCAGGACCTTCACCAATCATAATATCCAACTGAAAATCTTCCATCGCCGGATACAACACCTCTTCCACAATCGGTGGCAAGCGGTGGATTTCATCAATAAAGAGTACGTCGCCTTCTTCCAGGTTGGTCAGCAGCGCTGCTAAGTCGCCTGGGCGTTCTAGCACCGGACCTGAGGTACTTTTTAATGAGACATTCATTTCTTGGGCGATGATATTGGCCAGTGTGGTTTTACCCAGGCCTGGCGGACCAAAAATCAAAGTATGATCCAGCGCTTCATCACGGTTTTTTGCCGCTTCAATAAACAGTGACATTTGCTCGCGCACCACAGGCTGACCAATATACTCAGCCAAACTTAAGGGGCGTATCGCACGGTCAATATGTTCTTCACGCTCGCGAGGCGTGGCGTCAATCAGGCGATCAGCTTCAATCATAAACTGCAGTTTTCCTAAATATAATATGACTCAATTACGCCATTCCTTTCAGGGCTCGACGAATCAAGTCTTCGCTGCTTAAGCCTTCTTCAAATACCGTGCTCACCGAACGACTCGCCTCAGCCGGTTTAAAACCTAAGCTGACCAGCGCGCTGACTGCATCGTGTTCTGCACTGTGCGCCTGTGTGACTGTGGAATTTTGCGTAGGTTCAATGCCGGTTTGGCCTGCCAGCGGCGTGCTATCCCAGTTTTTAAAACGATCTTTGAGCTCAACCAATAAACGCTCTGCAGTTTTTTTACCAACGCCCGGTACTTTCATTAAGCGGCTGGTGTCTTCAGCGTTCACACATTGAATCAATTCATCGACACTCATGCCTGACATTAACGCCAGCGCCAGCTTAGGCCCAACGCCATTTAAACGAATTAACTCACGAAATAAGGCGCGATCGCGCTTGGCAAAAAAGCCGTACAACAATTGCGCATCTTCACGCACCACCAAATGTGTGTGCAAGACCAGCGGCTCTCCCACTGCAGGCAATTGAAACAGGGTTGTCATGGGCACTTCTAACTCATAGCCCACTCCATTGACATCCAGCAGCACATGCGGCGGTTGTTTTTCTAATAAAGTGCCACGTAAATATCCAATCACAATAGATCCTTAACAGTTATGCGCGCTCGCTACAGAACACGCCCAATAATAACTGGCATTATATACAGTTACCCTAAAGCAAGCCAGGCAAGGCCTGCGACTACAGATAAGATCATACAACGCACACCGCCCCTGACCGATAGAGGATCAGGGGCGGTGTGTGAACCAAGCTTGTCAGTACGCTATAGATCTATGCAAAAACCGCAGTCACCGCATAATTCAACGCCCCACCACCGACAATTAACCAAGCAAACAGCAGACTGGCTAATAGCAGAGGCTTAACGCCTGCACGAAAAATCGCTTTAATATCTGTGGTTAAACCCAAGCCGGCCATGGCCATCGCCAGCAATGCCGTATCAACCTCTGCGATGCGCGCAATCGCCATCTCAGGTAAGAGCTGTAATGAGTTAAAACCTGCTACAACGACAAAAATAAAAGCAAACCACGGCACACTCACTCCAGTAAACAGGCCTGCCTTTTTATCCTGATGAATCGTTTGTACTTGTGTATCACGGGCTAAATACACAGCCAAAGCAATCAGAAATGGCGCCAGCAGCATCACACGCACCATCTTAGCAATCACTGCGGTATCTGCAGCCACAGGGCTGATAGCATCCGCCGCTGCCACGACCTGAGCAACCTCATGAATGGTAGAGCCGACAAATAAACCATAAGCAAAGTCGCTGGTGGCGAGCAGCTGCCATTCTTGATTCAAGCTATACAGCAATGGATAGACAAAAATAGCCAAGGTGCCAAATACCACCACAGTAGCTACAGCGACCGTGACCTGCTCCGCCCGGGCTTTTAGCACCGGTTGCGCAGCCATAATCGCCGCTGCACCACAAATTGAGCTACCGATCCCAATCAACATAGCGGTGCCACGCTCAAGCTTAAACAAGCGTATGCCCAGCACGACCGCTAAGCTAAAGGTGGTGGTCAACACCAAGGCATCAATGATTACACCGGCTAAGCCCACATACCCCATATCTTGAAATGTGAGACGAAAGCCATACAAGATAATGCCCAAACGTAATAGATATTGCTTGGCATACACCACGCCTGGCCAGCAGAGCGGAGTTATTTTTGCAAAGACCGTATTACCGACAATAAACCCAAGCAAAATAGCTAGGGTCAGCGCAGACAAACCATGATCTTGCAGCCAACTCACACGCCCTAGTCCAATCGCTGCTACAGATAAAGCAGCGCACAACAGTAACCCTAAAATCAAATCAGCACGCAACTGCAACCAATCAGGCAGCTGTCGTACTCGAGTCTTGGTTTTTTTATTCAGCGGTAACATTCGACATACTCTCTTGCTCGACAAAGGCCTGTGCCAGCACCCGATATCAAGCAGTCTAAAGAGTCTCAGTTAAACAATAAAACGTATTATATAGATATGACTAAACGATATAATGGGTTAATACTCACAGCCTGATGGATGCCTTAACCCAATGCATGGCGCATTACTGAACCCAAGCCTGGCGCACAATACAAAACGCCCGCGGGTTGAAGGCGGGCGTTTTATTTGCAGATGCGACTATTGCAGCAAAGGATTACATTGCAGCACGGAAAATAGCAGCGACTTCTTGATCATTTAAACGACGTGGGTTGGTGGCAGCGCAGACGTCTTTTTGTGCGTGCTCAACCATAGTTTCAATATCTTTATCCTGCACGCCCAATTCGCTCAGTGTGCTGGGGATCCCCACGTCCACCGATAAAGCTCGAATCGCAACCACAGCCATTTGCGCTGCTTCACGGACTGCTAAACCGTAGGTGTTCTCACCTAAAGCCTCGGCAATATCCGCATAGCGCTCTTGTGCAGCCATCAAGTTGGCTTCACACACATGCGGTAACAACAATGCATTACATACGCCGTGCGGCAAGTTATACATGCCACCAAGCTGGTGCGACATTGCATGCACGTGACCTAAGCCTGCGTTATTAAACGCCATACCAGCTAAATACTGCGCATATGCCATGCGGTCGCGGGCTTCCAAATCATCACCCCGCGCTACAGCAACACGTAAGTACTTGGCAATTAAACGTATCGCTTGTAAGGCACAAGCATCGGTCACTGGGTTTGCATCAGTGGATACATAAGCCTCAACCGCATGCGTTAAAGCATCCATACCGGTTGCAGCAGTCAATGAGGCTGGCATTTTCATCATCAATAACGGGTCATTGATGGCTAAATCCGGTGTGACGCGCCAATCAACAATAGCCATTTTTACGTGATTAGAGGTATTGGTAATAATGGTAAAGCGCGTCAACTCACTGGCTGTACCTGCAGTGGTATTAATAGCGATATAAGGTGGCAATGCCTTTTTCGACATATCCACACCTTCATAGTCTGCAATCTGGCCACCATTGGACACGAGCAAACCCACACCCTTACAACAGTCATGTGCACTACCGCCGCCTAAGGAAATCAGCATATCGCACTGATTCTCGGTGTAGGCTGCAGCGCCTTCATTGACATTGGTATCGGTTGGATTAGGTACGGTCTGATCAAACACCGCGTAAGCAATTTCTGCTTGATCTAATAAATCAGTGACCTGCTTGGTGTAGCCCAATTGCGTCATACCTTGGTCCGTGACCACCAGCGGCTTAGCACCACCTAAGGATGCCACTTGCTCAGCCAACTCAGCTAAGACGTTAGCACCAAACAACGACACAACCGGCATGAAAAAACGTGCTGTTTTACTCATAGTTCACCTCACATAATGGCGCCGCAGTTTAACCAGCAGACTGCGGTCTGGATATCTAACCGCCACTATAGCACCTATCGACACACAGCACATTGATACGCAGCAATAAAGCACTGATTGAGGTACCACATGCAAAAAGTGTTACCCCCACAAAAAGTAGGAAACTGTTACCCACCCCAGGCCACAGGTAACACTTAGCGTGATCAGCGGTAACACTTTGCCCGTAACACCGTTGCGAAAAAACTTAGAAAACAACCTATAAAACTCTAAGCTGTTGTTTTTAAAGGGATTAACAAAAGCTGGCACAGCATCTGCATTATATATCCGTACAACAACAATAAAAAACAAAGCCAATAATAAGAATAAGACGTAACGGCTCTAGCATAATAAAAACAACAGCATAAGAGACGCAGCTAACTGATTACTTTGTAGAGGATAACAAAAATAGCGACAACGGATGATTAGAGAACAATAAAACTGCACAACATGCAGCGACCGTATCAACCGAAGATCGCAATAATAAAATCAGCATCCAAAGCAATCCGTTAACTCTTCAACAACTCCATATGAGTTGTTAAATAAAAAAGCAGGCAGATAACAACAACAAAAATGCCGACAATAATAAGAAAAACGCACAGAATTATTTATGGGGGAGCTACGGCTTCCCCATAACATTATTCAATTTGTACGCCCTCGCACTTAAGTCAATCCCACTCGCAAATCCAAATCCCTGCACAGCTTAAATGCTTTCTTCGTTCACCTCACCCCCCAGCGGTGATAGAATCTGCAGCATGATGTGCTATCAACACTATAATAATTCTTCTCGTTCAACCGCGCAGGCCGCACTGTACTCTTTGCCGCTGAAATTGCAGCGCGTCGCGTGTATGAATTTTACTTTTGTCGCGAGTCGCAAACAGGCCCTGCTATGCTGAAAAAGCTTTTCAAACCCTTTCGTCTGCCACTGCAGCGTAAAGAGCCAGAACAACCTACAGTTCTGGACGCCCACGAGCACCGCTTAAGCTGTGCAGACTTCAATCGCAACTCAGCGAATGTTGCCGTACGCTTACAACAAGCAGGCTTTGAGGCATATTTAGTGGGTGGCTGTGTACGTGACTCGCTGATTGGCGTCACCCCTAAAGACTTTGATGTCGCGACCAGCGCTACACCTGAGCAGGTGCGGCATGAGTTCCGTAATTCACGCATTATCGGTCGACGCTTTAAGCTTGTGCACGTCCATTTTGGTCGCGAATTAATTGAAGTAGCGACCTTTCGCAGCAACCACGAACAAGATCATGACGTAGCCAATAACGATCAATCGGCTCATGATGCCAGCGGTCGTATTCTGCGCGATAACGTTTATGGCACCATGGAAGACGACGCACAGCGCCGCGATTTCACCATGAATGCGCTGTATTTTGATGTCAGTAACGACAAAGTCCATGATTACAGCACAGGTTTTGCGGATATCCAGCGCCGTTTAATTCGCCTGATTGGCGACCCTGAACAGCGTTATTTAGAAGACCCCGTGCGCATGCTACGTGCGATACGTTTCGCAGCTAAGCTTGACTTTGAAATTGAAGACAGTACCGCTGAGCCCATCCGCCGCTTAGCCTACTTGTTGCGGGATATTCCATCAGCCCGTTTATATGAAGAAGTTCTTAAACTTTTTCTTAGCGGCTATGCAGTACGCACTTATGAGTTACTTTGTGCATACGATTTATTTGCTGAGCTCTTTCCTGGCACAGCCAAAGCGCTAATCAGAAACCCAACCAATGTTGACCGTTTATTACGCAATGCTTTTGAGAGCACTGACAAACGCGTGCAGACGAACCGCCCTGTCACACCTGCATTTTTATTTGCAGCGCTGCTCTGGCCATCACTGACTGTACGCGCGATTGGCTTACAAAATGATGGCATGCCTGCGTTACCCGCAACACAAGAAGCCGCACACCAAGTGTTACTTGAACAGTTGCAACGCATTGCCGTGCCGAAACGTTTTAGCATTCCCACGCGAGAAATCTGGGATATGCAAGAACGTTTACCACGCCGCTCAGGTAAACGTGCCGACACTTTATTAGCGCACCCACGCTTTCGTGCTGCGTATGATTTTTTATTGCTGCGTGAAAGCGCTGGCGAGCCCACTGAAGGTTTAGGCCAGTGGTGGACAGAATACCAAGACGCCAGCGACAGCCAGCGCCGCGATATGATCAGTAATTTATCGGGCAAAAGCGGCGCGGCACCACGCAAACGTAAGCGCAAGCCGCGCAGCCAAAATCCGGCACCAGGCCAAGAGTAATGGAACAGGTTTATATTGGTTTGGGCAGTAATCTGGCAGAACCGGTGCAGCAATTGGATGCTGCACTGAGCGCCTTAGCACAGCTACCCTCTACGCGCTTGGTTGCAACCTCAGCCTACTACTCAAGTGCGCCTTTAGGTCCCAGCGACCAACCGCGTTATACCAATGCTGCAGCGCATTTAGAAACAGACTTAATGCCCCATGATCTACTCGATCAACTGCAAGCCATAGAGCTGAACCAAGGTCGCCAACGCAAAGCTGAACGCTGGGGGCCGCGTACACTGGACTTGGATGTGCTGCTGTTTGGCCAACATATTTTAGATGATGAGCGCCTCTGTGTGCCGCATTATCATATGCATGCCCGCCCTTTTGTTTTACTGCCGTTGGCTGAACTGTGCCCAACCGACTTTATACTCGCCGACGGACGCAAGCTGGCTGATTTACTTCAGCAATGCCCAATAGACACCACCCTGCAGCGTTTGCACACACCGCAACTTTGCAGTGTTTAACGGATCAATCCATATATAAATGGTTGACTTAAAGGCACGCCATCAGGACTATACCCGCCTTGATGCGAGTACCCCGCAGGTACTAAAGAGGACTTCCTAAATGTCTGATGTGACTCTAACAACATTATTAAAACTCAAGCAACGTGGTGAAAAAATCACCATGTTGACGTGCTATGATGCCACGTTTGCTGCGACAGCATGCGATGCCGGAATCGAAATCTTACTGGTTGGCGATTCTTTAGGCATGGTTTTGCAAGGTCAAGACAGCACTTTACCCGTCACCATCGATGAGATGGCGTATCACACCGCATGCGTGAAACGCGGTAACAAGAATGCCCTGATTCTCAGCGACCTGCCCTTTATGAGCACCGCTACTCTTGAGCAAACGTACGCAAGCTGCGCGCAATTGATGCGTGCTGGTGCGCATATGGTCAAGCTTGAAGGCGGTGCTTGGCTGGCTGATTCAGTGCGATTGCTGGCCGAACGTGGTATTCCAAGCTGCGTGCACTTAGGTCTGACACCCCAATCGGTCAATGTCTTTGGCGGATATAAGGTGCAAGGTCGCGGTGATGCCCAAGCGCAAAAAATGCTCGACGAAGCCCTTGCTCTTGAACAAGCGGGGGCGGCATTACTGCTGTTAGAGTGCGTCCCCAGCGAATTAACCGAGCGTATCAGTCATGCAGTTAGCATCCCTGTGATTGGGATTGGTGCAGGCCCGAGCGCTGACGGACAAGTCTTAGTGCTGCACGATATGCTAGGTCTGTCCCTCACAGGTCGCACGCCGAAATTTGTTCGCAATTTTATGCAAGACCAAAACAGTATTGCTGATGCGATTCGCCTTTATGCGCGCTCAGTCAAAGACGTTTCATTCCCTGCTGCAGAGCATGAGTTCAGCGCATGAATACCATCAGTTGCGTAGCACAGTTACGTACAGCCGTTGCTCAGGCACGTGCCGCCGGTCAACGTATTGCTTTTGTCCCGACAATGGGTAATTTACATGCCGGCCACATCGCTTTGATCACACAGGCTGTGGCACGCGCTGACTTTGTCGTTGCCAGTATTTTTGTTAATCCATTGCAGTTTGGTCCCAATGAAGACCTTGACAGCTATCCACGCACCTTGGCTGCAGATCAAAATAAATTAACCGACGCGGGTTGCAATCTATTATTTACACCTGTGGTAGAAGACATTTATCCTGACGGCATGGCTGAGCATACTATTGTCAGGGTACCGGGTGTCTCCAGTGGTTTATGTGGTGGCAGCCGTCCGGGGCATTTTGATGGTGTGTCGACTATTGTCTGCAAACTGCTCAATATGGTGCAGCCTGATCTGGCTCTATTTGGCGAAAAAGATTACCAGCAGCTGGCTGTGATCCGTAAAATGGTCTCTGATCTAAGTATGCCCATAGAAATTTGCGGTGTACCTATAGTGCGCGATACAGACGGCCTCGCATTATCATCCAGAAATGGGTATCTTAGCGCGCAACAACGTGCTAATGCGCCTGCTTTACAGCAATGTATGCACAGCGTTAAAGCACATATAATAAAGGGTAACCGTGATTACGCAGCGCTCTTCGCACAGTTTGATACGGACTTACAGGACGCAGGCTTTCGCCTCGACTATGTAGAGTTACGTGACGCACTCAACTTAGAAGTTGCTCACGCTGATAGCCGCCATATGGTTTTATTAGCCGCCGCCTATCTGGGCACCACACGCCTGATCGACAACCTGATCATTGATCTGTAATAACGACAGACGTTGAGTACTGATGTGCCACGTCAAGTCGAAGAGGAAAACACCATGCAAACTACACTGCTCAAAGCTAAATTGCACCGAGCTGTCGCTACCCACGCCGTCGTTGATTACGAAGGTTCATGCGCTATTGATGGCGATTGGTTGGATATGTCAGGCATTCGTGAATACGAGCAAATCGACATTTATAACGTCACCAATGGTGAGCGTTTTACCACCTACGCCATTCGTGGTGAAGCCGGTTCTAAAATTATTTCCGTGAACGGCGCAGCCGCACACAAAGCTGCGGTGGGTGATGTTTTAATTATCTGTGCATACTGCATTTATGATGAAAGTGAGCTGGCGACCCACAAGCCAAGCCTGCTGTATATGGCGGCTGACGGTTCATTGAGCCACAGCAGCAATGCGATTCCAATTCAGCTAGCCTAAGGCGCTGTGATTGAATGCTGGGTGGAGCTTCTCCACCCACTCTAACCATGGATGTTGAGCCGCATGACACACTACACACACCCCCAAGATGCCGCTCAACACCCCGCGTGGCAACAACTGATACAACAACGCGAAACGATGCAAAACTTTCGCATGCAAGATGCTTTTGCTGCAGACCCCCAGCGTTTTCAGCGTTTCTCGTTAAACCATGATGGCCTGTTACTGGATTTCTCCAAAAACCTATTGGATGACACCACGCTCGATTTATTGATGCAACTGGCTGAACAAAGCCAATTGCAAGCAGCCATTCAAGCGTTATTTAATGGCGACCCGGTGAATGCTTCAGAGCAACGCCCCGCATTACATACCGCGTTACGCCGCCCCATTGGTGATAGTTTAGTCATCGACGGTGAAGATTTAATCCCCCAGATTCACGATGTCCTCAACACCATGACCGAAATGGTCAACCGTATTCATAACGGTTTGTGGCGTGGCTACAGTGAAAAACCCATTACTGATATCGTCAATATTGGTATTGGCGGCTCGTTTTTAGGCCCGCAACTGGTTTCCGAAGCGCTACTGCCCTTTGCTCAGCAAGGTGTGCACTGCCATTTCTTAGCTAATATTGATGGCAGTGAGTTTCACGAACTGAGCAGCAGTTTAGATGCGCAAACCACTTTATTTATTGTTTCTAGCAAGTCATTTAATACGCTAGAAACCTTAAAAAATGCACAAGCTGCACGCAGTTGGTATCTCGCTCAAGGCGGCACCGAGGCCTGCGTCGACCGTCACTTTATCGCCGTCTCCAGTAACGTCAGCGCTGCTATCAAGTTTGGCATTGCCCCTGAAAATATTTTACCCATCTGGGACTGGGTCGGCGGACGTTACTCGTTGTGGTCCGCCATTGGTTTACCCATTGCGCTATCGATTGGTATGTCCAACTTTAAAGAGTTATTGGCCGGCGCTTGGGGCATGGATCAGCACTTCCAAGAAGCGCCTTTCGCAGAAAATATGCCCGTTATTCTCGCCATGCTGGGTATTTGGTACAGCGATTTTTGGGATGCACAAAGTCATGCTATTTTGCCCTACGACCACTACTTACGTAACTTCACTCAGCACTTGCAACAGCTGGATATGGAGTCCAACGGTAAACACGTGCGCCAAGATGGAACTCCGCTCAGCTATAACAGCGGCTCAGTTATCTGGGGTGGCGTAGGTTGTAATGGCCAGCATGCTTACCATCAGCTATTACATCAAGGTACCTTAATGGTGCCCGCCGACTTTATTGTACCGGTCGTCAGTCACAATCAAATTGCTGATCACCACCAATGGCTCTATGCCAACTGTCTATCGCAAAGCCAAGCATTAATGCAGGGTAAAAGCCACGCACAAGCCGCGCAAGAACTGCGTGACCAAGGCCTCGAAGAAAGCGAAGTACAACGCTTAGCCCCCCACAAAGAAATCCCTGGCAATCGCCCCAGCAACACCTTGGTGCTGGAACGCGTATGCCCACGCCGCCTCGGCGCACTGATTGCATTGTATGAGCATAAAGTGTTTGTCCAAAGTGTCGTTTGGGGCACCAATGCGTTTGATCAATGGGGCGTAGAGCTGGGTAAAATCTTGGGCGAAGATGTTTACCAGCGTTTAACTAAACAAGCTCCCAGCAGCGAAACAGATGCTTCGACACAAGGTTTGATTAACTTTTTTAGAAACCGTCATCGCGGCTAATCACTTGAGCCTTAAGCTGATTTTTAATAGGCACGGAGCACAACCATAACAACAGTACTGCTCCGTGCGTCTTTCCCTGTAGTAGAAGGATAAACCGATGCATGAAGTCGTTATTGTTGCTGCCACTCGTACTGCCGTTGGCAGCTTCCAAGGCAGTTTAGCCCAGATTCCAGCGCCGCAATTAGGCGCTATTGTTGTGCGCAGCCTCTTGGAAAAAACAGGCGTTGCACCCGAGCAAATCGATGAAGTTATTCTTGGCCAAGTTCTGACAGCAGGCAGCGGCCAAAACCCTGCACGCCAAACAGCAGTGCATGCTGGCCTACCCTTTAGCACGGCAGCCTTTACTCTCAATAAAGTCTGTGGCTCGGGCCTTAAAGCGCTGCATTTAGCGGCACAAGCGATTCGTTGCGGTGATGCGCACGTGATTATCGCCGGCGGCCAAGAAAACATGAGCTTGTCACCCTATGTGATGCCAGGTGTACGCACGGGCCTGCGTATGGGGCATGCACAGGTTGTCGATACGATGATAACTGACGGTTTATGGGACGCCTTTAATGATATACATATGGGCATCACGGCAGAGAACCTAGTTGATCAGTATCAACTCACGCGTGAGCAACAAGATGCATTCGCTGCTGCCTCACAAGATAAAGCCAATGCGGCTATTGCTGCAGGTCGTTTTGTTGATGAAATCACGCCTGTGAGTATTCCACAGCGCAAAGGCGAGCCCGTTATATTTGCCACTGACGAACAACCCCGCGCCGGCACAAGTGCTGAATCACTGGCTAAATTACGCCCTGCTTTTAAGAAAGATGGCAGTGTCACCGCCGGCAACGCCTCCACGCTTAATGATGGTGCAGCGGCCGTGATGTTGATGAGCGCACAGAAAGCTCAAGCCTTAGGCTTACCCGTATTAGCTCGCATTGCGGCCTATGCCAGTGCCGGTGTTGATCCAACAATTATGGGGATTGGTCCTGTCGCAGCAACACAAAAGTGCTTAAGCAAAGCAGGCTGGAGCATTGCCGACTTAGATCTGATCGAAGCCAACGAAGCCTTTGCCGCGCAAGCTTTAAGCGTGAACCACGAGTTGGGCTGGGATACCGCAAAAGTGAACGTCAATGGTGGTGCTATTGCCATTGGCCACCCCATTGGTGCTTCAGGTTGCCGTATCTTAGTCACCTTGCTGCATGAAATGCTGCGTCGTGATGCTAAAAAAGGCTTGGCCACACTCTGCATTGGTGGTGGTCAAGGTGTCGCTTTAGCCATCGAACGCTAAGGCACTCTCTCTGTGCTGCCTGCACTCCACAGCAGGCAGCAACTCATCCTTATAACTGCAGCAACTGCCTGCAAAAAAAAATCAGCAAACATCGTTCAAACCAATCTAGCCCTACTGTTGAGTCACTATTTTGCATACACTGTAGTCTCTTGAACTGAGGAACAGCTGTTATGCCAAAAGGATTGAAACGTACCACCATCACGATACTCAGCGTGCTGGCTGTATACAGTTGGCTGGGTTTTTTGTTGATTCCCAGCATCGCTTTGCATGTGATTAATCAACAACTGCAAGTGTATGCAAAAGAGCCTGCTCACTTACAACGCTTGGAGTTCAATCCTTTTACCTTAGAACTATCCGCTTGGGGCTTGCATATCGGCAGCGCTGAAAACCGCCACATCAGCCTGCAGCACTTACACAGCCAACTCGCAGCTGACAGCCTGTGGACACAGAGCCTGCATTTAAAAAACGTGCAATTACAGCAAGCACACACTCAAGTAGTGATCGACCCACAAGGCAAGCTGAATCTAACCCAGTTGTTTAACTTACCTGCGAGCGATAAGACTGCCGAGCCAAGCGATACGCCTGCTCTTACCGTGCTCATTGACCAGCTTGAATTACAGCGCAGCAGCCTACGTTTTAAAGATCAAAGTCAGCGCGATGCGGTCGATGTGAGCTTTGATGAATTAAATATCACTCTGAATCACTTCGACACACGCCCTGCAAGCTCTAGTGCACTGCAACTGACCGCACAAGCCAATGACGGCACTCAGTTGCATTATACCGGTGACCTCACCCTCAGCCCGCTCGTATCCCAAGGGCATATTCAGCTCAACAATGCCAAATTGAAAAGCTGGTGGCCTTATGTACAAGAGCATTTTAGTGCGCAACTTAAAGACGGCCGCCTCAACTTAGACACTCAATATCAACTCAAACTGACAGATCAATTGGAGTTTAGCGCGCAACAGTTCAGCGCTCAGTTGCGCTCGGTTGTACTTGAAGACGCCAAACAACCTTTGCTGAAACTCCCACGTTTAGATATCAGCGATACGCACTTTGATCTCGCCCAGCGCAGCCTGCACATAGGTCAAGCCAGCAGCTCAAAACTAGAAGCTTGGGCGCACATCGATCAACAGGGCGTGATCAACTGGCAAAACCTAGTGCCCAGTGCAACACCCACATCCAGCAACAGCACAAACACCACAGCCAAACAAACCAAGGCAGCCAGCCAGCCTTGGCACATTACTGTCAAACAAGCCGATTTCACTCAGCAACGCGTGCACCTCGCGGACCAAAGTCATCAAGAGCCGGTCGCACTTGAGCTCGCCAATCTGAACCTGCAGATTAAAAACTTTGATAGCCTCGCCAAAACACCCTTTGACGCAGACATCAATATGCAAGTCGGTGAGCAGGGACGCTTAAACAGCCAAGCACAGATCACGCTAGCGCCGCTGAGTATCGATATGCGCTTAAACAGTAGCGATCTTGATCTACGGCCTGCACAAGCTTGGATCAGTCCATACGCTCATGTGGAGCTGCGCAGCGGCTTATTAAACACAGACCTTAGAATACAGATAAGCGACATTGATCAACTCAAACTCACGGCACAAGGTCAGGCTGCTATTGAACAGCTGCATATTCGCGATACGCTGCGCCAGCGTGAGCTATTAAAATGGGATGCTGTCCAAGTGAACGGCATCCGCTATGCGCTGCAGCAGCAAAAGTTATCCATTGACACTCTAGTACTGCAACAACCCTATGTGCGCTTTATCATCAATGAAAACTTAACCACCAATATCAGCGACTTACTGATTGCTCAACCGCACACAGCAACGCCGCCCCAAGCTGATCCAAGTCCTGAGTTCGCCATGCATATCGGCGGTATCACCATTAAAGATGGCTCCGCTAACTTTGCTGATTTCAGCCTCACACCGAATTTTGCTACAGCGATTCAACAGCTCAATGGCCGCATCGGTACACTGGACAATCAAGCCAATACGCTGGCCGATGTGGACATTCAAGGTAAAGTTGATCGCTACGCACCCGTGACCATCAAAGGCAGCCTCACGCCCTTTGATCCGTTGAAAAAACTGGATATCACCACTGCATTTAAGCACGTTGAGCTGACGACTCTGACCCCCTACTCAGGTAAGTTTGCCGGCTACCGCATTCGTAAAGGTCGCCTCAATCTGGATCTGCACTATCAAATTAATGATGGCAAGCTCAATGCCAGCAACTCTTTATTACTGGAGCAACTGCAACTGGGTGAGCGTGTCGACAGCCCTGATGCCGTTGACTTACCTGTGCGCCTGGCCATTGCTTTACTCAAAGACAGCAAAGGACGTATTGCTTTAGATTTACCTGTGCAAGGTGACTTAAATAACCCAGAATTTAAAGTCGGCCCCATTGTCTGGAAAACACTGCGCAACTTAATCACCCGTGCAGTCTCAGCACCCTTTAATTTCATTGCAGGCTTAGCGCACAGCAATGCCCAAGAGCTCAGTGAAGTGGGCTTTGCACCCGGCGAAACCAAGATCAACCCCCAAGCAGCAAAAAGCCTGGATACATTAGCCATTGCACTGCAAGAGCGCCCACAGTTACGCCTTGAAGTGGAAGGTGGCAGTCTGGCTGAGGTTGATGGTCCAAATATCGCATCGATGCGCTTACACAGTGCTTATCAAAACGCTTGGTATAAAATCCTCCAAAGCCGTGGCACTAAAATCAGCACCAGCAAAGAGACGTTAGAGGTACCTGATGCTGAAAAACCCAGTCTTCTTGAAGGCATTTATCGTACCCAATTAAAACAACAACCGCCTACGCAATGGTCAGACTTAAGCACAGCCGAGCGTGCTGAACAGATGCAAACCGCCGTGCTGGCCAGCTACGCAAAAAGCCAGCAACACTTACGTCGCTTAGCACAAGCACGCGCCAACAGTATTAAAGAGTATTTAATTGAACACACTCAACTGGACGCTGAGCGTGTGTATTTAATTGATGTCAGTCCCAGCACAGCCAACACCGATGGCCATGTCATTAGCACTCTGCATTTAGGAAGCCTGTAATGAAAGCATCTTTGACCGTAATATTCTGCACTCTACTCGCCCTAGCCAGCTCCAACGTCATGGCGAGTACCTTTCGCTGCGGTTCAAAACTGGTGAGCCTAGGCGATCGCGCGACAACTGTGATACGCCTCTGCGGCAAACCTGTCAGCCGTGAAAATGTCGGTTACACCAGTGGTTTCTATAACCGTGACGAGCAACCGATCGAAGAATGGCTCTATGGCCCCAAAGGCGGAATGTATTATTACTTACGTTTTGTCGGTGGCGAACTGGTGAAGATTTCCACTGAGCGTTAATTTTTCAAGAACACCGCAACTCAATCAATTGGATGTATTTTGATTCTATAAACAGCACCCACAAAAAAGCCCTAAGTGATTGGATTCTCATCCGACCACTTAGGGCTCTGGCATAGTTCAGTTAATTAAACTGTTACGGTCAATCGACTTACTTAATGCCTTGACCAATCACTACACCATTCACTTTTTCGCCGTATAAGTTCACACCATCATTAGCGTGAAACTTCACTCGCGTTTTCTCAATATCGCCGTCCACTAAACGTGGATCTTGCGGACGCTCATGGCTGTTCATAAAGGCAGCAACGTCCCACGCTTCTTGATCACTTAAAGTACCACCCTTACCTAACGGCATATTGGCCTGGATAAATGATGCTGCAGTGTTAATACGGTGCATACCTGCACCCCAGTTAAAGGAGTCAGCACCCCACAGCGGTGGAAATACATAGTGATCACCTACTTTTTGGCCTAAACCGTCATCACTGTGGCAAATAGCACATTGCTCGGCATACACTTTCTCACCGCGCGCAATATCATAACCACCTTCAGGCTTAGCAACGTCAGGGTAACCACTACCTGGTGTTTTAACACCCGTTGGCGCACCTGTAGCTAACCAGTAAGAAAACGTACTTAACGCTTTCATCGTTTCACTGTCTGCCGCCGGTGGCGTACCGTTCATACTGAACTCAAAACAACCTTGAATACGCTCAGCATAGGTATTCACTTTGTCGTTTTTCTTACGGTAAGCAGGATACATAGTGTAAGCACCCCACATCGGTGCTGAGTTTGCCAGACGGCCTTGGTCAATATGACAGTTCACACAGTTCATGCCATTACCGACTAACTCAGGCACTTGGCGCTTGGTGTCCACAAA
>SMEQ01000276.1_pt1 | contig 20666 bp, 20 predicted proteins | sample 2456281 | NCBI WGS metagenome assembly SMEQ01 (sample SAMN10132596, study PRJNA489261) | soil metagenome | isolation source: day1 antibiotic-loamy sand soil ammended with raw manure from dairy cow... | place: USA | collected 2015-04-01
AATAGAAAACGCATTTAATTTTATATCTATACTAAAGGACTGACTAAAATTGGTTTTCACAATTTTCCATTCTCTTTCTAAACGTGAAAATAATCCTCATGGCAATTTAACTACTGAATTGAAATTCCTCGCGAGTGCCTTTCCATTATCTCCCATGACTACATGGGAAATGTTTTTTGTAAATGTTCCCGTATTGGAAGCATTGGAGACAGCTAACCTGTTTAAAAAAATTCGTATTGAGTCTGTGGGATTTTGAGATTGTTTTTGGAGTAATGTGGAAGAATCATCGCGACCGATACCAATGATGTTCTTATTATTAGATGAAACGTCATAAATAACAGTTCCATCTGTGTTCACATAATTTGCTTGTAACGTTATTCCATACTTTATTGCCAAATAGGTTTCTATTTTTCTACGATTAAGCGGTGAAACGGCAGTATTATAGACAATAATATCTCCGAGATATGCATTGAGAGGTCCTCTTCCACTCGTATTGCTCGATATTCTTGCGCCACCATCTACTCCAGAGTTCGAAGTAGTAATGAGTGGATTACTTTGAGGTGTTCCGTCCACTCCATTCAATCCTGTTACGATTTGAGTACCGTTGGCAATACTAGAGCCGATAAGCGGTCTGAAATTTGGCGTTCCATTTACAATCGGACTAGCAGCATCAACTGATGACATTTTCACAGCGTAAAACTGCAGTTGACTGCTTGTATTTCGCTGAATTTCAAACCTAGCACCCTCTTTTTTCTTAAACTCAATTATAGAAGAAAACTGCCCCGTATTAGTTGTGGGGAAAACTACCGTAAAGACACTGAAATTCGTTTGACCATTTGGTAAAATAGTATTCCCGTTCAAGTAGTCCCAACTTGCGCTGCTGTAATTTGAAAATTCAACAACGGAATTGTAATTTACCAGAATTGAACCAATCGCAGGACGATTGAGCGATGCAGTTTGCCGAAAGTTATTCGCATTGACACTGAGATCGCTCCACGTGGCCGTTGTTGGAACTGGTGATGCGCCATTAAACGAACTGGGTTTTAACCACAAAACCAAATTAGAGGATGTATTTCCGGGCGCTTGAGAAAATAAATTCAAGGCAGTGGAAACACTTAAAAGTACAGCTATAAAATTTCTCATAACGGCAAGATAGTCCGTTAAGAGATTTAAAAAATATCCACTCTTAAAAATCCTTAAGGTTTCCACTTTGTTTTAATACAAGTCTTAAAACAAAGTAAAATTTTCTTTCATTAACTCAATACAGAAATACAGATAAAAGAGATTTCTTGCAGATTTCTCATCTGGTTAACTTTTGAATTTTCTTAAGTCTACCATGTTCAATAAAAAACCCGATTGAAGTAAGGAAAATACCGATTATCTGACTTAGAAATGCCACTGGCCAAAATAGAAAACGAGAAATAACATAATAAACCAAACACATCAAACCTGCTATTAAAACATAATTTGGCTTCTTTGGTGAATCAACACTCTTGAAATTATCTCTGATCTCTAAAACAATCCAAACAACTCCGCACGCCAAGCCAAAATAAGAAATGTAGAAAACCGGACTAATTTTTAACATCAGCAATACCTCCACCATCACAAATGAAAAAACCATCCATGCTTTCACGCGATCTTTAATGGTTTTATTCGTCTTGAGTGAAAAACGCGTTCCATATAAAAATCCAACCAAAAGAAAAGAAATCAATTTAATTTCAAATCCAAACGGCCATTTCATGATGGTTGTAAGTACACCGACTAGCAAGAACAAAAGTGCAATTGAGATGGGAAGACTTAGACTTTGGTATGTTGTTTTACGCATGGAAATTAACTTTTGACTATGATTCAGTAAACGGATTTTAACCTTGTTTTCGATCTTTTTTTCTTACGATAAGTGTCAAAACAATAAATATAATTAATCCATAAAACACGGAGTTATTCGAAGTCATCGGTCTGTTCGGATCCCCTGTAGAAATATGAATTAACTCTGTAATTGCTCCTCCTCCAAGCAGACTAATGATCATTCGAAACCATACTTTACGCAATAAATTCATCATCTAGTTTTTTATTTTGAAATAACTTAAAACAATTCTCGGACTAGTTTCGGCATGTACAACCCTAAACTCACACCGCGCGCGATGACGTAAATAATGAATGAAATCCACAATCCAACATTTCCAAATTGATTGGTCAGCACTGTTCCAGCGACAATCAACACCAAAAGTGAAAGCAGTGACGCATTCCGCATTTCCTTACTTCGGGTTGCACCAATAAAAATACCGTCTAATTGAAAGGCAACAAACGAAAAAAGGATGTAAATACCGGCATATATTGCGTGCTCTTGCGCGATCAATTGTACGTCTACCTCCTTGCTTATAAATCGAATGATCCACGGTGCGAACAAAACTACCATTCCACCCAAAATCAAAGCACTGAGACCAGCGAGTTGCGTAGATTCCTTCATCTGTTTCATAAATCCATTCTTGTCTTTGGCGCCGATTGTTTTTCCGGATAGCATCTCCGAAACGTGGGCAAATCCGTCCAAAAAGAAAGCAGACAACGAAACAAACTGTAAAAGCACATGATTGGCAGCCAAGGTGGTATCGCCAAAAATAGCACCTTGATTGGCAAACCAAGCAAAGCCTGCTAGCAACGCAAAGGTTCTAATCATGATGTCGGCATTGACCTTGAAAATGGCCGTCATTTTTGTGCGGGCGATGATTTGTTGCCAAAGTTCTTTCAGCCGTTGAACGGGATGCTTTAAATCCAATTTATTAGCAATCAGACGCCACGCATAAAACAGAGCAATCCATTCGGCAAGCAGTGTTCCGAACGCAATTCCAGAAACCCCCATGTCAAAACCAACTACAAAAAGAACGTTTAAAAAAATGTTCACGCCGTTCAATAACAATTGCACCCACAGCAATTCTTTCGTCCATCCCAAACCGATGAAAGCTCCCAGAAGTGCATACGTTATCAATGTTGCCGGTGCACCCCAAATGCGGATGAAGAAATAATCTTTTACCAACACCTTCACCTCATCACTCGAACTCATCATCCAAACAGAGAAGTTTCCGATAAAAAACTGAAGTAGAATTAAAACCATTCCGATTCCAAACCCCAGCAAAACCGATCGAAACAAAACAGCTATCACCTCATCTCGGTCTTGAGCGCCATCCGCTTGCGCAATGAAACCCGTTGTTCCCATGCGCAAGAAACCAAATCCCCAATACACGAAACTAAAAACCAAAGTCGCCAAAGCAATTGTGCCTAAATCTGCCGCTTGACCGGTTTGTCCGATGGTTGCAGTATCTGCCAAACCCAAAAGTGGTGCCGATGCATTGGCAAGGATAATGGGAATGGCAAGCCGGAAGATTTTTTTATGATTGGATCGCTGCAGCATTTGTTGAATTTATATATTTAAAAAGGATTTACATCCCATCCATTGATTTAAATTCATCGTTCAATATTCACAATCCTCTTCGATATTCAAAAAAAGCTTTTTAAATTCATTGAAGTAGTTTTCTCCAGTATCGTGATAAATCAGATGATTGGCGTGATTCCACCAACCAAACATCATCACTTGTAACCTTGCATATTCCAATTTCAACGGAGAATTTAATTGTTCGTCAAATCTTTGTTGTAACCTCTCTGGAAAACCATTCTGAGACTTTTGAAACTCATTCAATTGAAACCAGGCTGCTATTAAATCATCGCCACCGTTAATCAAAGCCAATCGATAATAACTGGAAAGACTATCCGCTTTTTCAAAAGTCATCAAAATCTTTGGATTTTCATACGCTTGGACGGTAATCTTCTTTAATTCACAGATCTCTGTGATTTCCCGAATTCTACTTTGTCGGACACCCTCCCAAAACTTAGAATTAACTACGCTTAACTCATTAAGCGACTTCAACTTATCATTGCATTCATTTTGAATATCGGCAAAACTCAAATTGGGAATGTCATTTATTTTCCAGGCAGTTGCAGAAGCGGATATGTAGGTAGAAAACAACAAGTGATCCAAGGTGTTTTGCAACTCTTGCTGTGTGTACTTTTTAGCATCGTACGTGCATTGGTAGTCACACAACCCTTCATAAAACTCAAATGTCCTTTTCTGAGCAAAACCAAAGGTAGACATCAATAGAAGGAGAATGAAGTAACTGATTTTCATGTTATCTTAATTGTGATTTGACGGACCCGAAAAAAGTATTTAGTTCAACTCTTGCGAGTTACTATCGATGTAATATTCTCCCAATGTTCCGGGAATGGATGGATATTGTCTTACATCCACCTGAATGAAATCGTGGTCGTAAAATACTTTTTCAAACGTTTTAGCCTTTAAATTATTCAACTTATCGTTTGTTAAATCTTTCAGTTCACGGCTTCTTTCTAACAATTTACCCGCTAGGGACGAATTTGAAATAAATTGAGTTCTCGGATTGTTTAAATCCGTTTGATAAAAACTGGTTAGCAAGACATTAATGGTATCGCCAGTCTCTTCTGACTTCACTACTATTAAATTATAAAAATCATGCTCTCCTTCCAAACTTATTTTGTCCGTCGAACCAAGAATTTCAACAAAGTCACCGTCTTTTAAGACACCGTTTTGAATGTTAAATTCGGAGATATCTACTAAGTAACCATCGATGTCGACAGACTGATTGTTGCAAGAAGAAAAAAGAAATATAAGCGCAATTGAGACTATTAAAATTGGGTTCATCGATACATTTAAAGTTATTTTATATGCTTTACAGTAATTCTATCCTGAGAATTACAAACAACAGCAGTTCATGAATTTTGTTGTGTTTAATGATGAACAAAAAATATTCAATGATAGAAATAAAAAAAGCCCAACATCCGTCTATAAAGAAGTATGTTGGGCAAGATTTTATTCATTCTGACTTTGATCATCCAATCTTTCTATGATGTTTAGATTGTTATCTGTTCGAATTTCTGGGTGACTGATTTCACCACCAGTCGTACCAGTTTGTCTGGCAAAAAACAGGACAACAAATGCGAAAACAAGGATGATATAGGTCAAGCTATTTGAGAATGTCTTCCGCTTGAAACTTGCCCATAAACCAATCATTGAAAGCAATCCCATGACATAAGAAACAATTGCAAATGTCTCTGCTGACTCTTCATGTTCATGGATATAATCTTTAGCAGTTTCATCTATTTTTTTGATGATATTTTCTGCTCCCTCTCCACTTTTCATGGCAAAAATAGCGGAGATTGCTCCAAAAACAAAGATCATCATCGCAGTTCGTTTTACCGCTTCAGACTTTGAGAAAATTCCAGTTAATAAAATCAGTATACCTACTACTGGAAAAAGAATTGGTAAATGATTTACCAAAAGGTGAATGTGCGCTTCGTTCATAACTCATTAATTTAAATTAAACTATATATTTACTCCAAAGAGATACCCAACAAAAGCAGATAATCCCATCGCTAGTGTGCCCCAAACCGTGATGCGAATAATTGCTTTGCCTATATTTGAACCACCTGTTTTCGCTGCTATGATTCCCAAGATGATTAGAAAAACAATTGTAAAACCATAAAGCCAATATTCCATGCTTTGGACGGATGCAAAAAGTACAACCAAAAGCGGCAAAGTCCCGCCGACTAAAAAAGAAGAACCTGAGGCCATCGCAGCCTGAATAGGTTTTGCTTGACTAATCTCATTAATTCCTAATTCGTCTCGAACATGCGCAGCCAATGCATCCTTTTCTGTTAACTCAAGCGCGACTTGCATCGCTGTTTCTGGCTTCAAACCACGTTGTTCATATATTTGAGCCAATATCTTCAATTCCTCTTCAGGCATTTCTCGAAGTTCGATAATTTCTCTTTCAATGTCGGCTTTTTCAGTGTCTGTTTGCGAACTAACAGAAACATATTCACCAGCAGCCATCGATAAAGCACCTGCAACCAAACCTGCAACTGTTGCCAAAACGATTGGCTCTCTGGTTGAACTTGCAGCTGCAACGCCAATGGCAAGACTTGAAACTGAGATAATTCCATCGTTCGCACCTAAAACAGCTGCTCTCAACCAGTTACTTCTGTGAATATAATGGTTGTCTAAATAGTTATCTATGGTAATTGGTTCTTTTTCTGAGTTCATTATTCTTAAAATTAATCAGTTGCATCATTAATATGTACTCAAACTATATTTACACCTAAATGAAATCCAGATCAAAATACATCCTATTAAGCCACCAAAAAAAACGATATTCTTCAAGAGACATGCACTATCAAATGTAACTATTTTACGGAATTAAGAACAATTTATCCGCAGTTCTTTTCCGAATCGGGCAATGGACGATAGGCATAATATTGCAACACTTCCTCCAAAGCCATTTGGAGTGCTTTGTTAACCGGCAACATCACCTGGCCTAAATGATAATCGATTTGATTGAGTTGCATGTAATAATCCGTAAAGACAGGAACATACATTCCTTTGGCGATCGCCTCTTGTGTAGTTTTGTAGTTTTCGGCTTGACCTTCTTTGATGATTTTGCAAGTTGCCAACCTCAACTTTCCATATTTATCTGTACTTGCGGCCGAACCAAAAAGACGACAAATTAAACCTCTGTATTTATAATCTCCACAACTTCCATTTCCGGTCAATGAGGTCGGCTTGAAAATGAAGCAGGTCGTGGATCGATACGCCTGCAGTGTGGTGAGCATTTTCTCTGCGTCTCCCTTTAGAAACAAATGGAAAGCCCACGGTAAAAACTCGAGTGGTGAAGCTTGCACGTCGGGATATGCACAACACTTTCCACATCCGGAAACGCATCCAATTCCAGACTCTTTTTTAAACCTCTCGCCTTCTTCTTCGAGTTGGTAAAACAACATTTCAACCAACTGCACCTTTCGTTCTATTGACATTTTTTATTGCGAAAGTAAAATAAAAATTTTGTTGTATTTTACTTTTTTTCATAAAAATGAGATCGTTGTTGCTATGACTTCGTTGGCGGAGTTTAACAAGAGAAGAAAATTGAGTTCTCTCTTAAAATCTTGTCAAATCACAAGCCTGCTTCAAACTCTTGAATGGCGTATTCCAACTTCAATTGTGCCCCATCTTGCGAACCGAAGAAGGTATGAAGGACCTCTCCTTTTCCATCCAATATCAACCAGTGTGGAGTTCCTTCGCATTCAAAATAATCATACAGTTCATGCTTGGCTTCTCGGTAAATATTGAATGGACTTTGATGATCTGTAAATACGGATAAAACCTCTTGACTTGAAAAAGGCATCGGTCTAAAACTAGAGTGTATAACGGTCAACGAAATGAAATCAAACTCATTCTTCAATTTATACGCCAAAGGAATTGCCCTTCCCGTACATCCCAAACAGTTGGTGTTGTAAAAAAGCACCAAATTCAATGAGTTGTTTTGGATTAACTCACCAAAGTTGTGCGATTTCTCGTTCAGATCAATTAATTCTATTTCAGGAAACTTCATGGTTTATTTGATTTGATTCACTACAAAGATAGCGACTTAAAATTCATTGAAAATATTTTAACCATGCGTTAACTTTGATCTACCTCCCAAAAAACAGTCTTATATCCATTTCATTTATCGGTCGTACAATCCTTCTAAAACTTCTTTGTTTTTGCTGTATTTATACAAATTTTCATCTTTTAAAATCGAGACCCCATGAGGTCGATGAAGTCTTCTTCTGACCCATCTGATTTACATTGCAAATCAGATGGGTTAAAAGGATTTCGTAATATCTGTCCAAATAATACGTTTTATAGCTTTGCGGCTTTTCATTTTGATTTGTGATCTTAAATTCAGCGATTGTCGAGGATGCCCACATCTTAAATAAGCTATTATTTCGTATCATTTCTTATTTCCCTTTTTTTAAAACCCAGGAGCACGTGACATTATTCACGCACATAACAATGTCATCCCTCGGGATTCAAGGATTTAGTGATGTATCGTACGTTAGAATAATATCACCCTTCGGAATTATTGACTTAAAATGCTTTTTTTCGAAAGCTCCTCATTTATTACTAGACCAAAAGCAGAGCCACGCAGAAGAATCTCTTGACGGTTTACGGGTAACATCTAGGAAGTTCAAAAGAATTTTTCACCGTTCTTTTAAATCAATTATCAAGGTCTTGCTCGTAGGTGGTTCCGTCCTTTTCCACTACGATAAATACACCAACTGCTTCATCATTTTCATAAACTCCTTCCATGTAATTGATTTCCGAAGTCGGAGGGAAATATATCTTCCCTTTGCCGTGTCTTTCGAAATCAACCCATTCTCCTTCATATCTTCCACCATCCTTATAGAACAGTGTCCCAAATCCATGATATCTGCCATCTAAAAATTCACCTACATACCTTTCTTCATCTGGCACGAACATTTCTCCCCGTCCGTTCATCAATCCATGTTCAAATTGACCTTTGTAATAACCGCCATCTTCGAAGAAGTAAATACCTTGTCCGTGAAAAACACTGTCATTTATGTATTCTCCCTGATACCCGATTCGTTTTTCATGCCATCCAAATCCCAGCAATAACTGCGGCGAATCCCACGTATATCCGTCAAAATACACCTGACGTTCGTTCTCGTCCTCACCGAGCTTGAAGGTAATTAAAGGCTTTCCACTTGGTCTCATGCTGCTGCAACAACTTCCAATTCGTTTGTATGATAAGGGGTTGGAGCTCGAATCTGTCAAGTTATTTAAATACCTGTAAATGTGCTTAGGATAAACTCCGCCACCCACTCTCACTGGATTTTCAGGTGTAAAACCATAGCTTACATGTTCTGACTGACCATAGATCCAAAGCGTGTCTGGATAATTGTATTTATCGGGGACTTGTCCCGAAAGCAACATGGGGAAACAACCTAAAATCAGGTGAAAAACTGTGCTAACTTTCATAAAAATCAAGCTTTAAGAAACACATCTTTTGAAGGCTTCGTTACTCAAAGCTAAGATAATAATTAGCATTAAATGATTTTTACAAGAATTTTCTAAAGACAAAAAAAACCGATGTTGAAAAATATAACATCGGTTTTTTTACAAAGGCTTAATATGCAATCTAGACTATTTTACATTGTCTTTTCCTAGGTTTTTTAATGAATTGGCCTAATTCATCCATGTCATGTTTAAATTCACTTTTAAATGATTCCCATTTTTCATGACTAGAATCTTCTTGAGCCTCTATTTTTTCTTTAAGTTCCTGATTTTTGGCCTCCAAATCTTCAATTGCTTTTTCGTAATCTGCTTTTAACTCATTCTTCTTCGTTTTGGAGTTTTCTTTCAGATCTGCAATCATTGCCTCGTTGGCCTTAATTTGCTTTTCAGTCTCCTGCTTGAAAGCTTGGTAGTCTTCCCTGAATTCAGCTTTTGCTTCTTCCAAATCTTCCTGTGCTTTCTCCACATTGGATTGAGTACCCTCTATCTTGCCTTCATTTGACATACAACTCGTCAATACAAAACCTGATGTGAGAACCAAAAATGCGATATTAAAAATTGATTTTTTCATATTTCTTTATGTGTTAAATTGATTGAAAAACCCCCTAAATAAAGCTACAAGAGTCAAGTAGAGGGAATTCGAAAGTCATTGAACTAGTAGTTTTACAGAAGTTACGTCATTAAGTTAAATCACTCTACATCAAAAATCAAGACCTATATCAGCACTTCATTCGTTACCTTATCAAGCTTTTTTAGCATTGTTTTTAACTGCTTCATAAGCTTCTGCAAGTTCCTCCTTTTCATGTTGAAATTTTTCAGAAATCCCATCCATCAAACCTGCAATTTTAGATTTCACATCGTTCACTGCATCCGAACTTTTTTCACTTATTTTTTTTCTTGTTTCAGAACCTTTATCTGGTGCAAATAAGACTCCAACCAATGCTCCTACTGCTGCTCCCGCTAAAACACCTAATACTACTTTTCCTTTATCCATGATTTTGTTATTTTTCGTTATTAATATGGTTAATTCAATGCATACTTCAGCTTTTCACTTTAAGTAAAGCTCAAAGACTATTTTTAATATTGCTTAAATATCGGAGATGATCTTGTAAATTTCATCTTTCGTTTTACCTAACTTTTGCTGAAGTTTCCCAACTAATTCGTCTTTTTTTCCTTCCGCAAAAAGTAAATCATCGTCTGTTAATTGAGCAAATTCCTGTTTTAACTTCCCTTTTTTCTCGTTCCAATTTCCTTTAAATCCTGTTGTGTTTTCCATGATAATTATATTTTAAATTAAAGTAAATGATGAATAATTCTGTTTTATAAAATTTTGTCTATTCGCAAGTTACGCACATGATTTGATTTGAATTATTAAAAAAAATCACAACATACAACCTCAGAACATTCAATTGATTGTGAGTTATCCGCTCATTCACAAACAACATCATCCGCAAATGTTAATATATGACAAACTTAAATCCTTATAGATAGACAACTGCTTTTTGTCGTTAAAAATGAGTATATTTAACTGACTTCTAGAAAGAGTAGTTTGTCACAAGTCCAACTCCTGACTTTCTTGTTTTTATAGAAAAATCAGACTTATTAATTTGTAATTTTAAAAACCATATCATATGAACACAAAATTGAATGACCTGAAGAAAATCGTTTCAGAGAACTGCGTATCGATTATTTTAAATACGCACCGCACCGCTCCTGACAATCAAAAAGACTCCATCTTATTGAAAAACCTGATCAAAGAAGCTGAAAGTCGGTTAGCAGAAAGTTTGGATAAGAAAGAAGTTCAAGCCGTTGTTGCCCATTTAACAAAACTAGAAAACTCCATTGACCATAGTCATAACCTTGAAAGTCTGATGCTTTTTGTGAACGTAGAAAAAGGAATCGCTGAGTACATGCGTTTACCAGTATCTGTAACAGATCGCGTTATCATTGGAGATACTTTTGCAACCCGTGATTTATTGAGAGCCATTCACCTGAATTCGAGTTACTATGTTTTGGTTTTAAGTCAGTCTAAAGCGAGATTAATCCAAGCCTTTAACGATGAAGTTATTCAAGAGTTTACGACACCTTTTCCGATCGAAAATACAGAATTGTATACGACTGGTGGAATCGAAAACTCCAATTCAACACGTCAAACCACTTTGCTTGCTGAGTTTTTCAATCGCATCGACAAAGAGGTAAATAAAGTTAGAAGTAACAATCCGCTTCCTTTGTTTATCTGCTCAGAGGAGACAAATTATCACGACTACCTCAAAGTTGCCGATCAAAAACACAGCATTTATCAAGTGTACTTAAACGGAAACAGACTGGAGGAAAAAGCAGGGGCAATTGTGAAAGAAGCTTGGATTGTTTTGAAAGAATATGTAATTGAAAGAAACAACAACCGAAAATCAGAATTGGACAAAGCTGTTGGAACTGGACGTTTCTTGAGCGATGTGAATGACATCAACAAAGCCATTCAAGCAGGAAGAGTTCAAACGCTCTTTGTGCAACAAGGTTTATTTCAACCTGCCGTGATGGAAAAAGATTTTATCCAGCTTTTAGGCGAAAGTGACGAGAAACCAAAAGAAATGGTAGATGACATCTTTGATGAATTGATTGAGTTCAACTTAAATCATGGAGGTGACGCCGTATTCTTACCAAAAGGAACACTGGATGAGTTTAACGGATTTGGAGCGATTACCAGGTATTAACCACCACTTTAATTCAAGTCGAGAGCCACGGATTTCTGTGGCTCTTTTTTAGTTTATTACAAGAAAAAAGAAACACTCAATAACTTCAGTCCTCTTTAATTTTCAAATAAAGTAAAAAAGGCCTCTTCAAAACATCAAAAAATATCGTATTTTTGCATCCAAATTTGAAAATAAAAATCGCATGAAACAGTACCATGATTTGTTAAACCACATTCTGAAGAACGGAGTTCAAAAAGGAGACCGCACAGGAACAGGAACAATTTCAACCTTTGGTTATCAAATGCGCTATGATTTGAATGAAGGTTTTCCTGCTTTGACCACTAAAAAACTACATTTACGTTCGATTATTGTCGAATTACTTTGGTTTTTAAAAGGCGATACCAACATCAAGTATCTAAAAGACAACAAAGTTTCTATTTGGGATGAATGGGCAGATGCTGAAGGTAATTTGGGACCTGTTTACGGACAACAATGGCGCTCTTGGCCTAAAGGAGATGGGACAACCATCGATCAGATTTCAAACCTAATCGAACAAATTAAAAACAATCCCAACTCTCGACGTTTGCTCGTTTCCGCATGGAATGTAGCCGACGTAGATCAAATGGCTTTACCACCTTGTCACACCATGTTTCAGTTTTATGTAGCAGAAGGAAAGTTAAGCTGTCAATTATATCAGCGAAGTGCCGATACGTTTTTAGGCGTTCCATTCAACATTGCTTCTTACGCACTTTTGACGATGATGATTGCTCAAGTTTGTGATTTAGAATACGGTGAGTTTATCCACACCTTAGGTGATGCGCATTTATACAACAACCACATCGACCAAGCAAATTTACAGTTGACAAGGGATTTTCGTCCATTGCCAACTATGAAAATCAATCCGAATATTAAAGATATTTTTGCTTTCCAACCGGAGGATTTTGAATTGACAAACTACGATCCGCACCCACATATCAAGGGAATTGTGGCGGTTTAAAACTCATAAATGAAGAACAATCCCTTAAAATTACTGCGCGGATTTTTGCAATTCTGAATGCTTTCATTTTATTGACTTTGTATCTGATGTTGTTTCAATTTTCAGAACACCTTGATCAAACCTTTATAGATAAGGTCGGCAATAACTTAGCGAAAATTTCACATATCGCTTACGCGCTTCTGTTGATTTCGATCATTGCTGCATTGTTGGTAAAGCATCGACCCAAGCAAGAAAAATGCAATGCATTCTTTGCCTATCTTACATTGATCTCCAACAACTTCCTTGTGATCCTGTTCCACATCAGTTTGAGCGCATTTACTCCTGCTGTATTCGGTTAAGAGTTTGATGTAGGATTTAATTCCATGTTGTCGATCAAACGAACACCGCCAAGATAAGCAACAATACACGCAATTGAATTTGGCACCCACTCATCATCTAGTGATTCCAATGTAATTGGATTAACAATTTCTAAATATTCCAATTCTAAATCACCCTGATTGAATAATTCAATGGCTTTTGCTTTGGTTTCTGCTGGAGAATATGTTTTACTCAACTCAACTGCATACAGCAAGGTATTGCTGATGTGAATTGATTGTTTTCGTTCTTGTTCATTCAAACGCATGTTTCTACTGCTCATTGCCAATCCATCACTTTCACGCAGGGTTGGACATGCGATAATTTGAACAGGCAGTCCAAACTTCTCAGACATAAAGCGAATAACTGCCACTTGTTGGAAGTCTTTCAGTCCAAAGTATGCACGAGTTGGAAGAACAATCTGAAACAAGCGATAAACTACCTGAACAACCCCCTTGAAATGTCCAGGTCGGTGAAAACCCTCCATGGTTTCGTCTAAAAACCCCAACGATATTTCTGGAAGCTCATAGTTTGTAGTATAAATCTCTTCCACCTCTGGTATAAAAGCGATATCACATCCTAATCTTTCCAAAAAAAGTGAGTCTTTGCTAATTGAACGGGGGTATTTGTTCAAATCATCCGAATTGTTAAACTGCGTTGGATTGACAAAAACACTCACCACCACCAAATCATTTTCTGACTTTGCTCGTGTGACCAAAGAACCATGCCCCGCATGCAGTGCCCCCATTGTTGGGACAAACCCTACTGATTTATTTTGAAGAAGTTGCTCTTTAAGAAAGATTTGCAACTCATTTGCTTTTGTGAAAACTTGCACAGAATAAAGATCTTGTAATATGAAAAATGGCAAATCTATTCTAATATATCGAATAAATCACTTTTTTTTTGTATATTTGTACTGTTTTATCAATAACAAAACTTCCTATGGAGAAAAAAAGAATCCTATTTGTTTCACAAGAAATAGTTCCCTTCCTGCCTAAATCTGAAATGTCCAACACAGCTAGAAAGCTACCTCAAGGCATCCAAGACTCAGGAAAAGAGATTCGTGTGTTTACTCCCAAGTTTGGAAGTATCAATGAAAGAAGACACCAATTGCACGAAGTAATTCGTTTGTCGGGTATGAATTTAGTTATCGACGATCGCGATCATCCATTGATTATCAAGGTGGCTAGTATTCCCACAGCGCGCATGCAAGTTTATTTCATTGACAACGATGAATTTTTTAAACGTAAAAATGCAATATTAGAAGACGATGGTAGTTATTACAAAGACAATGACGAACGTTCTATTTTCTTTTGTCGCGGTGTTTTAGAAACTGTCAAAAAGTTAGGCTGGAAACCAGATGTAATCCATTGTCAAGGGTGGATGTCTGCATTAATGCCTCTTTACATTAAGAAAATCTACCACAAAGACCCTCATTTTGCGGACACCAAAGTAATTTTGAGTCTGTATGACAATGGTTTTGAGAACACGTGGGATGAACGTTTTGCAGATAAATTGAAGTTTGATGGATTTGGAAAGGAAATCATTTCCGAATTGGAAACCCCAACTTACGAGAACATTTTAAGAATTGCTATTCAGCACTCTGACGGGTTAACTGTTGGTTCAGAAGTTTTAGATGAAGTATCTCAGAAACTTTTTGAAGAGGCTACCTGTTTGAAGCAAGAATATGTAAGTGAAGAGAATCAAACTAAAACCATGTCCGAATTTTTCGACAAGGTAATTGAAGAAGAAGTCCTTATTTAAATTTATGAACAAAAGATTAACACCTTTTAAGCAGCGAAGAGTAAAAATACTTTTCGCTACTTTTTTTTGTATCAGCTTTGCACTTGTTTCTTGCAAGAAAAATGAAACTAAAATTGGTAAAGATGCCTATGCAAGTGATAAGCTATTAAATTCACTGGTCACGGATACCTTCCATTTGAAGACGTATACCTTTCGAGAAGACTCTGTAAACTCAAAGAATCAAATTCATTCACTTTTAGGTGCAATGAATGAACCTAAATTTGGAACAACCAACGCCTCTTTTTATTCACAGGTTCGACTAGATAATCCAGGAAATACCTTTTTTGGAAATGCTCCAGTGGTTGACTCCATTGTGCTTTCACTTGGTTATGCTGGATATTATGGAAAAACAACTAGTCAAAACTTTGAGGTTCATGAGATAACAGAAGCCATTAACAGCACCGAAGAATATTACTCTTTCAATACCCTAAACTTTGATGCTACAGATTTAGTAATACCGGGAAAAGGAATAATTACTCCAAAGCCAACAACCAAAGTAGTTGTCGGTAACGATACAGTCGGCGCACAAATTCGTTTGCCTTTGGTAAATAGTTTTGCTACCTACCTCATGGATGGTGTTTCTGCTGGACATTACTTAACACAAGACGCCTTTAAAGAATTCTTTAAAGGGTTTCATTTAAAAGTTTCCAATGCCAATCCCAGTTCGAATGAGGGTGGAGTAATGTACTTTGACTTAAACAGCATCAATACCAGGTTAACTATTTATTATAAAGACGATGGGGTAGATAAAAAGTACAGTTATTTACTAAATGGTGCTTGTGTTAATTTCAATCACCTTGATTTTAATCATACAGGAACTAGTTTTCAAAACGTGATCGACAATCCTGCTGAAGGACAAAAAGAATTCTACGCACAAGCATTTACATCAAGAGCGGTCATTGAATTTCCCTCCATTAAGGATTTACCTGCTAATGCACTGATTCATAGTGCGAATTTAATTCTACCAGTATCACACTATTCCAACGACCTGTTATACCCGAGTTCTAAAATAACTTCTGGTTACCGACTTTTAGCGGATAGTGATAAAATATTTGCAGGAAACGATTTCATCTACATGCCGGAATTAAAGCAATACAAACTTAATTTGCGACAACACGTTCAAGGAATTCTAATCGATCAAATACCAAATAAAGGGATTTTGATTCGCCCCTCATTTTTCAACTCAACCGTTGAAAGAATTATTTTCAATGGAACGGACGGTGTATACAAGAAGAAACCTATCTTAGTGGTCACATACACCACCTATTAACCATTATTAACTAAATTATCAACAGAATATGTGCGGAATAGTTGCTTATATCGGTAAAAAAGAAGCATACCCAATTATTATTAGAGGTCTCCAAAGATTGGAGTACAGAGGTTATGATAGTGCAGGAATTGCCCTATTAAATAACGGAAATCTCAACGTTTATAAAAAACAAGGAAAAGTATCTGTTTTGTCTGCATATGCAGAATCACAAGACACTAAGGGAAATTTAGGAATTGGTCATACCCGTTGGGCTACTCATGGAGAACCAAACGATGTCAATTCACATCCTCATACTTCAACAGATCACGACATTTCAGTGATTCACAATGGAATTATTGAAAATTACGCTTCCATCAAAGAGGAATTAATCGCAAGAGGATATACTTTTAAAAGTGAAACAGATACAGAGGTATTGGTTCACTTGATTGACGACGTTTTGAGAAAAGAAAAAGTAACACTTTCGGAAGCAGTCAGACTTGCACTTCAAAACGTAGTTGGAGCCTATGCGATTGTTGTTATTTCAAAAGATTTTCCAAATCAATTGGTAGCTGCACGAAAAAGCAGTCCACTGGTTGTTGGAATCGGAAAAGATGGCGATTTTTTCTTAGCTTCAGATGCTACACCGATTATTGAGTACACCAACCAAGTTGTTTACTTAAATGACGAAGAGATTGCTATTGTAGATTTAAACGAGGGATTGAAGATTATAAACATTGCCAATCAAGAAAAAACAGCCTACGTTCAAGAATTAGAAATGCAATTGGAAGCCCTAGAAAAAGGTGGATACGAACATTTCATGTTAAAAGAAATTCACGAACAACCGCGCTCTATTAGAGATTGCTTCCGTGGCAGAATGAATGTGGAAGAAGGTTGGGTTGCACTAGGTGGAATCAAAGAATACGAACAAAAATTACTGAATGCACAGCGCATCATCATGGTGGCTTGTGGTACCTCTTGGCACGCTTGTTTGGTAGGTGAATATTTACTGGAAGACTTAGCGAGAATCAACGTAGAGGTTGAATACGCAAGTGAATTCAGATATAGGAATCCAATTATTAATGAAAATGACATCGTCATCGCTTTATCTCAATCAGGAGAAACAGCAGACACAATGGCCGCGCTGAACTTAGCTAAGTCGAAAGGTGCAACCATATTAGGTATTTGTAACGTCGTTGGTTCATCCATTTCCAGAATAACAGATGCTGGATCGTATACACACGCAGGTCCAGAAATCGGAGTTGCTTCAACCAAGGCATTTACAGCTCAAGTAACTGTTTTGACTTTGTTGGCCTTGCGTTTGGCTTATAAGAAAGGAACAATCAGCAGAGCGAAGTTTCATAACATCATTGCTGAATTAGATGCTATTCCACAAAAAGTACAGCAAATCTTAGAGAAAGATAAATTGATTGAGGAAATTGCTGCTGTTTATAAAGACTCTAAAAATGCATTGTATTTAGGTAGAGGAAGTTCTTTCCCTGTGGCTCTTGAAGGTGCTTTAAAATTGAAGGAAATTTCATACATTCACGCTGAAGGTTATCCCGCAGCAGAAATGAAACACGGTCCAATTGCATTAATTGATGAAGAAATGCCTGTTTTTGTAATTGCAACGAAGGGAACCTCTTACGAAAAAGTAGTTAGTAATATTCAAGAAGTAAAAGCGAGAAAAGGAAAAATTATTGCAATAGTTACTGAAGGAGATGTACAAGTAAAAGAAATTGCTGATCACATAATTGAAATTCCAGAAACAGACGAGAATTTAGTTCCACTTTTAGCTACAATTCCTTTACAATTGCTTTCTTACTACATTTCAGTAATGAGAGGTTGTAATGTAGATCAACCTAGAAACCTTGCTAAATCAGTAACCGTAGAATAAGTAAATTTATAATATACTCCAAAAAAGCTATCTCAACGAGGTAGCTTTTTTTATTTATAGCAACTTGTAAAAAAGTAAATCTATTGTTCACCTACCCTTACCATAGTTTGCCAAAGTTCTTATCATCGTATACTATAGAGTTTTACTTAACTGATTCTTTATTGATGTTTCCCACCTAATTTAGAAAGTTAATTTTAAACATGCAAAAAGACCGATAGAAAAATACATCGGTCTTTAAGTTTATCAAACAAAACGCAAGTTTGTTTATCTTATCAAGGTTACATGTCCTGTAACTTTTCTGCGGGTATCATTTTGTTTCACTTTAAACTCGATAATCCATACATAAGTACCATCTTGAACTAAGTCTGAATTATTGAATAAGTATGTTCCATTCCAACCAACTGAAGCGTCATGAGATTCAAACACCTTTTCTCCCCAACGATTGTAAATGTACATGGAGTAATTATATGGATCAAATCCAGATGTGAAAACGGGCTGAAAGGTTTGATTAAAATTATCTCCGTCAGGTGTAAATGCATTCGGAACATAAAAAACAATGTCTTCTACCATTTCAATCGTTACTCTTGCAGTATCAGTACACCCCGATTCATTGCTAGCAACCAATGTAACTACATAGTTGGTTATCTCGTCAGCCGGAAAGGTGTGCGCTGGACTATACGAATTATTCGTACCTGAACCGTCACCAAAATCCCATTCATATTGAGTTGAATTTAAAGACGTATTAAGCATATTAGCCAATGGATTGGCAGTGGTAATAGTTGTTGGGTTTGCAATAAACGATGCAACAGGAGCAAGATAAGTACAGATTACCTCTTGAAAAACTTGTGTAACTACACATCCTCCGGAAGTATATGCACTTAGAGTAATGTCAAAACATCCTGCAGTTGTGTAGGTATGTGAAGGATTTTCTAGATTGGAAGTCGTTCCGTCTCCAAAGTCCCACTCGTAAGACACAGCACCTGTTGTGTTATTTTCAAACGATACATTTACTGGAGTACAGCCAATGATGTCTGATGGAGTAAAATCCATTATTGGCTTATCAACGACAGAAACGGTTACTTGGTCTGTAGATACACACCCTTCAGCACTTATTCCTGTAACTGTGTATGTATTGGTAGTCACCGGTGAAAAAGGCACATTATTGGTTACACCGTTATTCCACACATAAGTTACAACACCTGTACCTGAACCAGATAAGGTGACCAATTCTCCATCACAAATCGTTTGATCTATGCCAGCATTTACAACTGGTAGTGAGTTAACCGTAACGGTAACCGTTGCTGTAGATGAGCAGTTCAAGCTTGTTCCAGTAACCGTATAAGTTGTTGTTGCGGTAGGATTGGCTGTAACCGTATTCCCGGTCACACTACTTAAGCCTGTTGCAGGGCTCCAAGTGTAAGAATTCGCACCACTAGCGGTTAACGACATAAAGCTTCCATTACAAATAGCTCCATCGGGTGAAACAGTTGTAACTGGCATTGGATTAACAGTAACATTCACGTTTGTTGTATTAACACAACCATTCGCATCCGTACCTGTAATTTCATATGGCTGCGAACTCGTTGGCGATGCGATAACACTACTTCCTGTCGGTGAATTAAGTCCAGTAGACGGAGACCAAACGTAAGTGTTGGCACCTGACACATTTAAAGTAACATCACTTCCGATACAGATACTAGGCAATGTTGGATTAGCGATTAGTGTTGGCTTTGGATTAACCGTAATGGTCACATTTGTTTCTGCCCCCACACAACCATTTAAAGTAGGTGTAACCGCATAAGTAACCGATCCTCCACTAGATGATGTAAGAGTTTGTGCAATACTTGAACCTGTTCCATTACTAGAACCCGTCACGTTATTTGCTGTTGCAACCCAGGTAAACAATGATCCTGCCGGAGCAGAGCTTAAAGCAATGGAAGTCGCTAGCTCTGAACAAATTGCTTGTGAAGCAGGTGTTGCTACAACTGTTGGCAATGGATTAACAGTGATAATCACATCGGTAGGTAAACCTACACATCCAGCAAGAGTTGGAGTAATTGTGTAAGTTGCCGTTCCTACAGCTGTTCCAGTTGCGGATAAAGTCTGGTTAATTGTATTTCCGTTGCCTCCTGAAGCACCAGAAACTGCATTAGATACAACTGTCCAATCATAAGTAGCATTTGTAGGCGATGAACTCAATCCTATTGAAATACTATTACCCGAACATATCGTTTGTACCGCTGGTGTTGCAGTAACAGCCGGCAATGGATCCACCGTAATCGTTACAGTTCCAGTTTGGGCATTCGTACAGGTAGTAGAACTTCCATCTTGAACACTTATTAAATTATAAACATAAGTTCCCGAAACCGATGTTGGAGCTGGAATAGTTGCTGTATTTCCTACGGATACTAGCGTCTGATTTGCACCTCCATTCACATTATAGGTGAACGTATAAGGTGCAAGCCCGTTACTTCCTTCAAACGTAATTGTCGGTTGAGCACCATTTTGACAAACAGTCGCTGTTCCTATTATTGTTGCCACTGGTAATGCATTTACTTTTACTATTGCTGTCCCAGTCTGAACGTTCGAACAAGTGGTAGAACTCGCATCTTGTACTGAAACTAATTCATAAGTAAACGTTCCGACTGCGTTAGTTGGTGCCGTTACAGTTGCCGTGTTACCAACTGAAGTTACAGTTTGATTTGCGCCACCGTTGATCGTATAAGTAAATGTATATGGTGCGG
>SMEQ01000176.1_pt1 | contig 20617 bp, 21 predicted proteins | sample 2456281 | NCBI WGS metagenome assembly SMEQ01 (sample SAMN10132596, study PRJNA489261) | soil metagenome | isolation source: day1 antibiotic-loamy sand soil ammended with raw manure from dairy cow... | place: USA | collected 2015-04-01
CTGTTATGATTTAGGCTGCTCTTTAGGGGCTTCAACCTTAGCGATTCGACAAAATATGCGTGGTAACAACGGCCGTATTATTGCCATTGATAACTCGGAAGAAATGGCCAATCGCTGCAGGCAATCCATCGCTCACGATAGCTCTACAACCCCAGTCGATGTTGTCTGCCAAGATATATTAAAAACCGAGTTCAAGCCTTGTGATTTAGTCAGCATCAATTTGACGCTGCAGTTTATCGAACCACAACACCGTTTAGATTTACTTAGCCGAATAGCCGCTGCACTGAGCGATAATGGCGTATTGTTTTTAGCGGAGAAAATCTGCTTCGATGACCCTATCGAACAAGAAAAGCTCACCGACTTGCACCACCAATTTAAAAAACACCAAGGCTATAGCGATTTAGAAATCGCGCAAAAACGTACCGCCATAGAAAACGTACTGATACCCGACACCTTAGCTACGCATCAACAGCGCTTATTAGCAGCGGGCTTTAAAAAAGTGATTGTCGCTTTTCAATGTTTTAACTTTATCGCACTGATTGCCTATAAATAAACATGCTAGATTACCCCCGCTTTATCGACCATATCCAAGCAACTCCCTTTCAAGCCTTTGCACAAGCCTTTGAGCAAGCGGCAAACTATCGCTTAGAGCAACGTAACTTCGGTGAACAAGACCAATGGAATAAGGCATTACAGGCTCTACCAGCGGTTGATTTAGCACAAGCACTGTTAGATCAGGATACCGTTACGCTCAGCGCCAAACAGCCCTTAAGCACAGATCAAATGGATACGCTTATCCGCGGCCTAAAAGAACTACATCCATGGCGCAAAGGTCCTTTTTCGTTTTTTGAGCAAGTGATTAATACCGAATGGCGATCCGATTGGAAGTGGCAACGCATCGCGCCGCATATCAGTGATTTAAAAGATCGTACGGTTTTAGATGTCGGTTGCGGTAGCGGCTACCACTGCTGGCGTATGCGTGGTGCTGGCGCAAAACTAGTAGTGGGTATTGAACCCATGCTGAAGTATTTATACCAGTTTCAGTGCATGAAGCATTACCTTGCCGATGAACCCGTCTTTGTTTTGCCTTTAACCTGCGAAGATATGCCCGCTACACGCCTATTTGATACGGTATTTTCTATGGGTGTTTTATACCATCGAAAATCCCCTTTTGAGCACCTTGAAGAACTCAAACAAAGCTTGCGCCCAGGCGGCGAGCTCATCCTAGAAACCTTAGTGGTTGAGGGCGATGTGAATACCGTATTAGTACCCGGTAAACGCTATGCGGCTATGCCGAATGTGTGGTTTTTACCTTCAGTATTGATGCTGGAACACTGGCTAAAGCGTTTAGGTTTTAAAAATGTTCGCACCGTGGATATTAACCAAACATCGATTGATGAGCAGCACAGCACCGATTGGATGACATTCCACTCCCTAGAAGACTTCTTAGACCCCGATGATCACAATAAAACACGTGAAGGCTACCCTGCCCCAAGGCGCGCCACACTGATCGCAGAAAGCCCATGATACCTTGGCTTGATCCAGACAATGTGAAGTTTCCACCCCTTGGGCGCGCTTTGGACGAGCCTAATGGTCTATTGGCTGCCGGCGGCAACCTAAGCATCGACACGCTATTAAAAGCCTATAAACACGGTGTTTTCCCTTGGTACTCGTCGCCTGACCCTATTTTATGGTGGTCACCTGACCCGCGAACCGTACTTTATGCAGATAATTTATATATAGCGCGCAGCATGCAAAAAGTGCTGCGCAAAGCGCCCTTTCAAATCACCTTTGACCAAGCCTTTGTCGAGGTTATTGAAGCCTGCGCCGCACCACGCGATTATACCGACGGCACATGGATTACACCTGCAGTAAAGAAAGCGTATATAGAGCTGCACCATGCGGGTCATGCCCACTCAATAGAGGTTTGGCAAGGCAAGGACTTAGTGGGCGGTCTCTATGGCATAGCTATTGGTTGTGCTTTTATGGGCGAGTCGATGTTTAGCCGGCAAAGCAATGCTTCAAAATACGCACTGATTCATTTAAGCCAAAAATTACACAAAGCTGGGTTTCATTTTATCGATTGTCAGGTGCCTTCACCTCACCTACACTCATTAGGTGCCGTTGATATTCCACGCAAGCAATTTCAGCAGGCTTTAGCAAAAGCCATTGTTTGCACACCTGATTTTGCGCCTTGGGACAGGTAAAGCCAATGAGTGAAGAGTACAAAAAAACACAATTATTACGTCAATACACCACTGCTCCACATCCCTGCAGCTATTTGCCTGGTGAAGAAGCGAGCACTTTATTTGTTGACCCTGAAGCTGAGATCAATCAAAAAACCTATAGTTATTTAACCCAACGCGGCTATAGGCGCAGCGGAAATTACTTATACAAGCCTGACTGCTTACAGTGCAGCGCCTGCCTCTCTTTACGTATTCCCGTCAACGACTATACGTTTGGCCGAAGCGACAAGCGCATTCTGCAACGTAATCGCGACTTGAGCAGTATTCAAGTTGAGCATATTTTTCAAGATGCGTTTTACCAACTCTACAAAGACTATATTACTAGCCGCCACCAAGATGGTGATATGTACCCGCCTAGCCTCGAGCAATACCGTGGCTTTTTAAACAACCCTTTTGGTAACACCGAATACCACGCTTTTATTGATGAACAACAAGCTATTAAAGCGGTAGCGGTGATTGATCGCTTAGATGATGGACTATCTGCTATTTATACTTTCTTCGATGCACAAGAAGATAAGCGAAGCTTAGGAACTTATGCTATACTCTGGCAGATACAACAAGCGCAAAAGCTTGGCTTGGATTATGTTTATTTAGGTTATTGGGTGAAACAATGCCCGAAAATGAATTATAAAACTCGCTTTAGACCTGCCGAGATACTGATAAACCAACGTTGGTTAACCGTGCTATAAGCCTTATTACTTATATAAAGCTTTACTAGTACTATCAACCTAAGGCACAATTCGCGCTTTATTTTAATTATTAATCTGCAAATGGGTTGAGGATATATCGTTCCATGGCAAAAGAAGACCAATTTGAAATGGAAGGTGAAGTAGTTGATACCTTACCGAACACAACATTTCGCGTAAAACTTGAAAACGGCCACGTTGTTACTGCACATATCTCTGGGAAAATGCGTAAAAACTATATACGCATACTCACTGGCGATAAAGTACGCGTAGAGCTTACCCCTTACGACTTAACTAAAGGCCGCATCACTTACCGCGCGCGCTAAACTTCGTTAAGCTATAAAAGCTGTGAAGCAGCCTAGGCCATAGCCTCTGCTGCTTCACGTATTACTACCTTGCCCTCTTCCAGCTCGACTTCGATTATTCCGCCTACCTTGCCAATTTCGCCGAACAATACTAGCTCTGCTAATGGCTTTTTAATCAGCTCTTGAATAACACGCGTCATCGGCCTTGCACCCATGGTTTTATCATAGCCTTCGCTAACTAAATGATCGCGTACAGCATCACTCACATGCAAAGTAATGCCTTTATCATCCAATTGCGCCTGCAATTCAAACAGGAACTTATCCACCACCGTATGCACCACAGATGGATCTAATGGATCAAACTGCACAATGGCATCTAAGCGGTTACGGAACTCGGGGGTGAATAAGCGATTAATGCTTTCCATACCATCGGTAGAGTGATCTTGCACATTAAAACCAATAGAGCGTTTAGCCATCATTTCGGCGCCAGCGTTAGTGGTCATAATTAAAATCACATGACGGAAATCCGCTTTACGACCGTTGTTATCGGTTAATGTACCGTGGTCCATTACCTGCAATAACAAGTTAAAGACTTCAGGATGCGCTTTTTCTATCTCATCGAGCAACACCACGCTATGCGGATGTTTGGTAACCGACTCAGTTAGCAAGCCGCCCTGATCAAAGCCAACATAACCCGGTGGCGCACCGATTAAACGCGAAACTGTATGGCGCTCCATATATTCTGACATATCAAAACGAATAAGCTCTAAACCCAGTATTTTAGCCAGCTGCTTGCTGATTTCTGTCTTACCCACGCCTGTGGGGCCAGCAAACATAAATGAACCGATCGGTTTGTTTTCTTGGCTTAAACCTGCACGAGACAATTTAATCGCCGTTACCAAGGTATCGATGGCTTTATCTTGACCAAAGACCACTTGCTTTAAGTTTCCAGCTAAATCTTTCAGCGATTGCTTATCATCACTAGACACGGTTTTTTCAGGAATACGCGCTATCTGCGCAACAATCGCCTCAACCTCTGCCACATCGATAACGGCTTTGCGTTTTTCTGCCGGCTGCAACTGCTGATAAGCACCCGCCTCATCGATAACATCGATGGCCTTATCGGGCATAAAACGGTCATTAATATGTTTAGCGGCTAATTGTGCTGCGGCTTTTAAGGCTTGATCGGTGTATTCAAGCTTATGATGCGCCTCAAAGTGTGGCTTTAAACCACGTAGAATATGATAGGTATCTTCAACGCTAGGCTCTAATACATCCACTTTTTGGAAGCGACGCGATAAGGCTTTGTCTTTATCAAAAATACCCCGGTATTCATCGTAAGTTGTGGAGCCTATGCAACGCAACTCACCACTACTCAATAAGGGTTTTAGTAAGTTAGAGGCATCCATCACCCCACCCGATGCGGCACCCGCACCAATTATGGTATGGATTTCATCGATAAATAAAATTGCGCCCTCTTGCTTTTTTAAGGCTGCCAATAAGCCTTTAAGACGCTTTTCAAAGTCACCACGATACTTGGTACCGGCGAGCAATGCGCCCATATCTAAGGAATAGACGACGCTTTCTTTTAAGGTGTCAGGCACACTGCCTTCAACAATTTTTTTCGCTAAACCTTCGGCAATGGCGGTTTTACCTACACCGGACTCACCGACTAACAGTGGATTATTTTTTCTACGGCGCGCTAGTATCTGCGCAACACGCTCCACTTCTTTACTACGGCCAATTAAGGGATCTATTTTACCTTCTTGAGCTTGTACATTGAGATTAACAGCATAGTTGTCTAGTGGGCTTGCTTGCTGAGCAGCATCTGCCCCTTCCATAGACTCACCATCGCCGATAGCACCTTGACCTTGACTATCATCAAGCTGCGAAAAGCCATGAGAAATATAGTTCACTACATCCAGTCGACTGATGTTTTGTTTTTTCAATAAGTAAACGGCGTGGCTTTCTTGCTCGCTATAAATAGCAACCAGCACATTGGCACCTGTGACTTCTGCATTACCCGAAGACTGCACATGAAAAACCGCACGCTGCAATACGCGCTGAAAACCTAAAGTAGGCAGGGTTTCTTTACTTTCCACATCCTCAGGAAATACCGGTGTGGTCTGCTCTAAAAACTCCTGCAATTCGGCTCTTAGCACCGCTAAATCAGCACCGCAGACCGTCAATATTTGCTCACTGATTTCATTGTTTAATAAGGCTAACAGCAAGTGCTCTACCGTTATAAACTCGTGCCGCTTAACGCGCGCTTCTTTAAACGCTTGATTCAGGGTTAACTCTAACTGCTTACTTAACATAACTTACCCCTTTACTCATCGGCTGCTACAATCTCACATAACAATGGATGTTGGTTCTGCCGCGAAAACTCATTGACCTGTATCATCCTAGTCTCTGCGATATCACGCGGGTAAATACCGCAAACTGCTTTACCTTCAGTGTGTACAGTTAACATAATTTGTGTCGCTTTTTCACGATCCATATGGAAGAACAATTCCAGCACTTCAACAACAAATTCCATCGGCGTGTAATCATCGTTCAATAACAACACCTGATATAAGGATGGCCGTTTTAATGCTGGCTTGGCTTGCTCTACTGCCAAACCACCGTCATCTCCATCCTGTTCTAAGCTTAGCTGAATATCAGCAAATGTACCCATCTCTTATCTCTAATTGCTTTTAAACGTGTATTGCTACCATCATACTCTATTGGGGCTTAACCCTACATTTTCAAGCGGTAACGCCTATTTATACCTTAATGTAAGGTTAATGCGCTATCTTATTGCGCCGTTATACCACCATCGATAATAAACTCAGAACCTGTGGAGTAGCTCGACTCATCGGAGGCTAAAAACAGCACTAGCTTGGATACCTCCTCGGGTTTAGCTAAGCGCTTTTGCGGTATCGTCTTAGCAAAAGTCTCCACAGCAGCTTTGGTATCAGCCTGCATAATCATTGGTGTCTCTATCACGCCAGGATGCACAGAATTAACACGAATATTATCGGCAGCCACCTCCAATGCCACGGCTTTAGTCATGCCGCGGACAGCGAATTTAGTATCGGTATAGCCAATAGCGCCACCGACCAAGCCATTAATAGAGGAAATATTGACAATAGAACCAACACCGGCTTTTTTCATCGATGGAATAACCGTTTTCATACCCAGAAAAACCGATACCTGATTAATTTCAACGATACGACGGTAATCATCTAGCGCTGTATCTAAAATCGACTTCGCTAACGTAATACCGGCATTATTGATCAGAACATGAATAGCGCCAAAGTGCTTTTCCGTGGCTTCAACTACGGCTTTCCAGTCTTCTTCACTGGTAACGTTTTGTTTGATAAATAAAGCGTTCTCGCCTAACGATTTCGCTAGAGCCTGGCCTTTCTCTTCATTGAGATCGGTTAACACCACCTTAGCGCCTTCCTCTATAAAAAGACGCGCATGCGTTGCGCCCATGCCTTGCGCTGCACCAGTGATGACAGCGACTTTGCCTGCTAATCTCGCCATAAGGCCTCTCCTTCGGATTACTATAGATTTCACTCTATGCTAACAGCATCATTAAATAATTGCCTTAAACCCCACATTTTATAGTGACGAACTTGACGAAAGGCAAATTATCAACAACACTAAAGGTTAATAATAATTAATGCAGTAAGTATAGACGAGGTTTCTTATGGAAAAAGGTATTGTGAAATGGTTTAACAATGCAAAAGGCTATGGCTTTGTCTTATCCGAAAAAGACTCACAGGATGTATTTGTGCACTACTCTACTATCGATATGGGCGGCTATCGCACTTTACGCACAGGCCAAGAAGTTTTATTTGAGGCCGAAAAAAGCGACAAGGGTTTACACGCGACAGCAATACAACCTATTGAAGCAAACAAGCTGCCGACTTCTGTGTAAAATACGCTAAACCCACACTTACAGCATAAAAAAAAGCAGCCCTTGTAAACAGGGGCTGCTTTTTTCGCGTGACCTTTCTTTATAAAGCTTTTAATGCTTCATTAAGAATCGTGCTTGGACGCATGGCTTTATCTACCAGACTTTCATCCGGATTATAATAACCACCTATCTCCACGGCCTTACCTTGCACGCCGTTTAGCTCGGCAATTATCGCCTCTTCATTTTCACTTAAGTTATCCGCTAAACCAGCAAAGCGCGCTTTTAAATCCGCATCATTATCTTGCGCTGCCAAAGCTTGCGCCCAGTACAATCCTAAATAGAAATGACTACCACGGTTATCCAAGCCACCAATTCTGCGAGTTGGTGATTTATCGTTTTGCAAGAATAACGCGGTTGCTTCATCTAAAGTTTCTGCTAAAACTTTTGCCTTGCTGTTACCTGTTACTTGGCTTAAATGCTCAAGTGACGCCGCTAGCGCTAAAAACTCACCTAATGAATCCCAACGTAAGTAGTTCTCTTTAACAAACTGCTGTACGTGCTTAGGAGCCGAACCGCCCGCGCCTGTTTCGAATAAACCACCGCCGTTCATCAATGGAACAATCGATAGCATTTTGGCGCTAGTACCTAACTCTAAAATGGGGAATAAGTCGGTTAAATAGTCACGCAATACGTTACCAGTTACCGAGATTGTATCTTTACCTTCTTTCATGCGCTGCAAAGATACACGAATCGCTTCGACTGGTGCTAGGATTTGAATATCCAAACCCTGGGTTTCATGCTGCGGCAAATAGGCATTGACCTTTTTGATCACATTAGCATCGTGTGCGCGGTTTTCATCCAACCAAAAAATAGCTGGTGTACCGCTTAAACGGGCGCGATTTACCGCCAATTTAACCCAGTCTTGAATCGGTGCATCTTTGGCCTGACACATGCGCCAAATATCGCCCTTCTCCACTTCGTGTTCAAACAATACCTGACCCGCATCATCAACGACGCGAACCGTACCATCTGCTGGGATTTCAAAGGTTTTATCGTGCGAGCCGTATTCTTCTGCTTTTTGCGCCATCAAACCGACGTTCGGTACGCTACCCATGGTGCGCGGATCAAATGCACCGTGCTGCTTACAGAAAGCGATAGTTTCTTGATAGATACTGGCATAGCAACGGTCTGGAATAACCGCTTTAGTATCTTGCTGCTTACCTTCACTGTTCCACATCTGCCCCGAAGTACGAATCATCGCTGGCATGGAGGCATCGATAATGACATCGCTTGGTACGTGTAGGTTAGTAATGCCTTTATCTGAATCCACCATAGCAAGGCGCGGACGCTTAGCGTAAATCGCTGCTATATCGGCTTCAATTTCAGCTTTTTCTACTGCGGGTAAAGTTGCGATTTTTTCGTAGACATCGCCAATACCGTTATTGAGATCCACACCTAATGCTGAAAGTTTTTCACCATGCTTGGCGAACACATCATCGTAGAAAACCTTTACCGCATGACCGAAAATAATCGGGTCGGAAATTTTCATCATCGTGGCTTTTAAGTGCAAGGAGAACAATACACCTTGCTTTTTAGCGTCGTCTATTTGCTCTGCAATGAACTTTTGCAGTGCTTTAGCGCTCATTACCGAACCATCGATAATCTCGCCTTCTAATACCGCCGTTTTCTCTTTTAAAACGGTTGTACCATCGTTGGCTTTCAACTCGATACGTACATTACCGGCTTTTTCGATAATTGCGGATTTTTCACTGCCGTAAAAATCACCTTCCGTCATATTGGCGACGTGTGATTTAGAGTCGCTGCTCCAAGCACCCATTGAGTGCGGATTGCTACGTGCATACTGTTTAACTGAAGCTGGCGCACGACGATCAGAGTTACCTTCGCGCAATACAGGATTTACCGCACTGCCTTTTACACGATCATAACGTGCTTTGATGTCTTTCTCTTTATCGTTGCTTGGCTCTTCCGGGTAATCGGGCAAAGCAAAACCATGATCCTGTAACTCTTTGATAGCTGCATTTAGCTGCGGCGTCGAAGCACTGATATTAGGCAGCTTAATAATATTCGCTTCTGGCTTTTTAGCTAACTCACCTAGCTCAGCCAACGCATCAGCAATACGCTGATCGTCTTTTAAAAACTCTGGAAACAAAGCCAAGATACGGCCAGCTAAAGAAATATCGCGCGTTTCAACATTCACACCAGCAACGCCAGCATATGCCTGAACAATCGGCAATAAAGAATACGTAGCTAGCGCGGGTGCTTCGTCTGTTTTGGTATAAATAATGGTTGGTTTTTCTGTACTCATGGGATGTCCTATGTCGTCAACATTGGCAAGGGTTCTGTAGTTTTCACTACTTTAATACAAGCCTTCCTACCTGAACCCAGTTAATTTTGCGTTCGCTAGTATAGCACTTCGATAGCGATTAAAATAGTGCATATACATTATCGCCAGAGTAAGCGCAGCAGCAATATGACTAATAAAATCATACTGTTAAATAAGCCTTTTAACGTACTATCTCAATTTACAGATACGCAAGGACGTGCAAATTTAAAAGACTTTTTAACCGATTACCCCGGCTTTTATGCTGCAGGTCGGCTGGATTATGATTCTGAAGGCTTACTACTTCTGACCAACGATGGCGCTATACAGCAGCAAATCAGCGCCCCAAAACATCAACTTGAGAAAACGTATTGGGCACAAGTGGACGGACAGATTAGCGATGCAGCACTGCAGCAACTACGCTCTGGCGTCATACTTAAAGATGGGAAAACACAAGCAGCCAAAGCAAAACGCATTGAAGCCCCCGAGTTATGGCCGCGCACGCCACCGGTGCGTTTTCGCGCCAACATCCCAACCAGCTGGATAGAACTATCCATTAGCGAAGGTCGCAACCGCCAAGTACGGCGCATGACAGCGGCCGTTGGTTTCCCAACTTTACGCCTAATACGTGTCGCCATTGGCCCATGGCGCTTAGATAATTTGCAGCCGGGAGAGTATCGCTTAGATGATGCGCCCAGCCTTGAAAAGCCCAGAAAAACCCCAAGCAAGTATAAGCGGCAAAACAATAAGCCTGCGAAACGACGCTAAAAGCAGTATAATTTAGCTTTTTCCGAGTACAGTGGATAATAATGATTGAAACGTGGCCACCTCACATAACCGTTGCTTGTATTGTTGAAGACAATCAACGTTTTTTGATGGTTGAAGAGTTATCGCAGGGCAAGCTAGTGTTAAACCAACCGGCCGGACATTTAGATCCTGGCGAGAGCTTAGTGGATGCAGCCATTAGAGAGACTTTTGAAGAAACTGGCTGGCAAGTAGAGCCTACTCACGTCTTAGGCATTTCGCGTTATACTGCGCAACATTCAGGTGTAATTTATTACCGCACCAGCTTTATTGCAAAAGCACTACAGCACCACCCTGATTCACCACTGGACACCGGCATAAAGCGCGCAGTATGGATGAGCTATGCAGAGCTGCAAAAAGAACAACACCGATTGCGTAGCCCTTTGGTGTTAAAAAATATCGAAAAATACCTAACAGGTACACGTTACCCACTATCCTTAATAGATGACTATGAACAGTAATATAAGCGTAATCGTTGGCATGTCCGGCGGCGTAGATTCCTCCGTCTCGGCCCTAATACTGCAACAACAAGGCTACCATGTCGAAGGCCTATTCATGAAGAATTGGGATGAAGACGATGGCACCGAGTACTGCACAGCCAAAGAAGATCTAGCCGATGCCCAGGCAGTGTGCGACAAACTAGGCATTAAACTACATACAGCAAATTTTGCCGCAGAATACTGGGACAATGTATTCGAACACTTTCTTGAAGAGTACCGTGCAGGCCGCACGCCAAACCCTGATATTCTGTGCAATAAAGAAATTAAATTTAAAGCGTTTTTAGAATACGCTATTCATCTTGGCGCAGATTATATTGCCACCGGCCATTATGTACGCAAAAACAATATCAGCGACAATATAGCACAGCTTTTAAAAGGTGTGGATAGCAATAAAGACCAAAGTTACTTTTTGCATGCCGTTAGCGGCGAGCAAATTGCAAAAACATTGTTCCCTATTGGCGAGTTAGAAAAGCCTGCCGTGCGTATCATCGCCGAACAGCACGACTTAATTACTGCAGATAAAAAAGACAGCACAGGCATTTGCTTTATTGGCGAACGCCGCTTTAAAGACTTTTTACAAACTTACCTACCCGCCCAGCCCGGTGATATCGTCAGCGATAGCGGTGAAGTGATTGGCCAACACAGTGGCTTAATGTATCACACCATTGGCCAGCGCCAAGGCCTAGGTATTGGCGGCTTAGCCAACCACAGTGAAGAGGCTTGGTATGTGGTTGACAAAGACATGACAAATAATCGTTTGGTTGTCGGCCAAGGCAATGCACACCCCTTACTCTTCAGCAACAGTTTACGCGCCTCGCATATCGACTGGGTAGCAGGTGAAGCACCTAGCCTACCAGCCAAGCTACATGCCAAAGTACGTTACCGTCAAGCTGACCAAGTTTGCCAACTGGATTACCAGGATGGCGCATGGCATGTGCATTTCGAACAAGCCCAGCGCGCAGTCACACCAGGCCAGTCGGTCGTTTTTTACGATGGCGACATCTGTCTAGGTGGCGGCGTGATAGAAGAGCGTTATTAGTTATTTATGAAACATACTAAAGAAGAGCGCATTATTGCCCTAGCCGGCTTATTTCAAGCAGCGGCTTTGGTTTCACAGCTCGCTAAAGGCAAAACATTAAATGCGCTCGCCCTTAAAAGCAGCATCGAAAGCCTGTTTGTCTTAGACCCTGAGAACACTTTTGCAGTCTACGGCAGCAAAGCAGAAAATATTGCTATCGGCTTACAGCAGCTGCAGCAGTTAACCAAGAAAATGGACGATAATGATATACCGCGTTACGTTATTGGCCTGCTTGCGGTAACTAAGCAACTGAGTAAAGATGCCGATATGCTAAGCACCATGCAGCGTCGTTTAAAGCATATCCAATATCAGCGCGAGCACTTTTCCGATAATTTTTCCGATACCTTGGCCAGCCTTTCTGGCTTGTATCAAGAAACCATTAGCACCTTGCCTTACCGCATCAAAGTCATCGGCGACCGAGAGCATCTGACACAGGCGGCAATAAGTGATAAAATTCGTGCCCTACTTTTTGCTGGTGTACGTGCGGCCATGTTGTGGCGACAAATTGGTGGCAGCAAATGGCAATTAGCCTTTGGCCGCAACGATATTGAACGTATCAGCACGCAATTACTTAATTCTATTTCAACATCCAACCCTTAAGGTTTTTCAATGACGCTTAACTCACTGAATGCTCTATCCCCCGTTGATGGCCGCTACGGCAGCAGAACCGATAAATTACGCACTATTTTTAGTGAATTCGGCTTAATCAAATACCGTGTGATCGTCGAAGTACGCTGGTTACAACAACTAGCAGCAGACCCTGCCATAGCCGAAGTAACAGCTTTCAGCGATGAAGCGCAGCAATTTTTAAATGCCATTGTTGATAACTTTAGCGAAGCCGATGCCCAAAAAATTAAAGATATCGAACGCACCACTAACCACGATGTAAAAGCGGTGGAATACTTCCTCAAAGATTGCATCAAAAATAATGCCGAACTGAATGCAGTCAGTGAGTTTATTCACTTTGCCTGCACCTCCGAAGACATTAACAACCTATCCCACGCCTTAATGTTAAACGAAGGCCGTGAAGCGGTAAAAACGGACATGCAAGCTGTTATAGATCGCTTAATTGAGCTATCTGTCGACTTAGCCGAGCAGCCCATGCTGTCGCGTACCCACGGCCAAACGGCAAGCCCGACGACGGTTGGTAAAGAGTTAGCCAACGTGGTTTACCGCCTAAAAAGACAAATGCAAAGCATAGAAAAAGTAGAAGTGTTAGGCAAAATCAACGGTGCCGTGGGCAACTATAACGCCCATCTTGCCACCTATGCCGATGTCGATTGGCAAGCCATTGCTAAACAGTTCGTTGAAAGCTTAGGCGTGGTATGGAACCCATACACCACGCAAATTGAGCCGCACGATTATATCGCCGAATTATTCGATGCGTATTGCCGCTTCAATACGATCTTAATCGACTTGGATCGCGACCTTTGGGGCTATATTTCTTTAGGTTACTTCAAACAAAAAACCATCGAAGGCGAAGTGGGCTCATCCACCATGCCGCATAAAGTTAACCCTATCGACTTTGAAAATTCCGAAGGTAACTTAGGTTTGGCCAATGCCATCATGCAGCATTTGGCGAGCAAATTACCCATTTCTCGCTGGCAACGTGACTTAACCGACTCCACCGTATTACGTAACTTAGGTGTAGGCTTGGCACATAGCGTGATTGCCTATCAAGCTACCTTAAAGGGTTTGAGTAAATTAGAAGTTAATCCACAAGCCTTAGCCGATGATTTAGACCACGCTTGGGAAGTATTGGCTGAAGCTATTCAAACCGTGATGCGTCGCTACAGCATCAGCGAGCCCTATGAGAAACTAAAAGCGTTTACTCGCGGCAAAGCGATGACAGAAGCGATGATGCAGGACTTTATTCAATCCTTAGAATTGCCAGAAGCGGCGAAGCAAGAGCTACTCGCCATGACACCGGCTAGTTACATTGGTAACGCAGTAGCACAGGCAAAAGCGATTCAATCGTATTAATCCTGTCGCACTTTCATAAGCAGCTTTTACAGCTGCTTTTTTTATACTCTTAATGAATCTATTAGCATCATGGTCCTTCAAAACTTTAGCGCCAACGACTTCCTCGCCAATTATTGGCAACAAAAGCATTTACTGATTAAAAAAGCCTTGCCCGGCTATAAACCCCCTTTAGATGCGAATGATCTTGCTGGCCTTTCTCTAGAGGATGATGCCGAATCGCGCATTATTATCGAACATGAAAACGATCAATGGGAGGTGCAATATGGCCCATTTGCTGAAGATCACTACCAAAGTCTACCGAGTAAAAACTGGACACTATTGGTGCAAGCCGTTGACCATTGGCTATTAGAAGTGAATGATTTAAAACTACTCTTTCGCTTTATTCCCGATTGGCGTTTAGACGACATTATGATCAGCTATGCGCCCAAAGGTGGCGGCGTAGGCCCGCATTACGACCTCTATGATGTGTTTTTATTGCAAGCCTCGGGCCAGCGCCGCTGGAAGATTGGCCAGCAATGCGATAGCAGTACACCGCTGAGCGCTAACACAGAAATCCGCCAGCTAGCGCAGTTTGAAGAACAAGAAGATTACTTACTCAACCCTGGCGATATACTCTATGTGCCACCGGGTTGCGCCCATTGGGGCACCTCAGAATCTGATGACTGTATGACTATCAGCATCGGTTTTAGAGCGCCTAGCCACGAGCAAATTATCGCCCAATTATGTGATGATGTGGCGAGCCTACAAGCCGAAGAGAGTCGCTTTAGCGATAAACAGCGCGAACTGGTAAAACACCCTGCAAGAATAGACGATGATGCCATCAAACAAGTTCACACGCTGATTAAACAGCTGCTCTTGAAGGATGAAGCCCTAGCAACCAGCTTTGGCCGCTTAATGACGCAGGTGAAATACCCAGAAACTTTTTCTAGCAGTGAATGTGAAAGCAGCGTACTAAGCAAACGTCCCGACGCACGTTTAGCCTACTATCTGACAAACAAGGATATCCTCCTATTTGCCAATGGTGAATGTATACACTGCCCATTAGATGATGAGCTATTTATCCAGTATTTAGCCGATTCAGAACAAATCGATTGCGAAGAACTGACCCCTGCTCAGCAGGTATTAATAGAACAGCTTATTGCTTTTGGCATTTATGAGGATGCTGAAGAAGAGTAAACTGTAAAAGGCCGCAAATTAGCGGCCTTTTTTAATCCATTTACCAGCAATTACCACCTACGGCGGTTTTGTCGCCTTGATTATTGATAGTTAAAGCCCCGCATGAATTTTTTACTTGGCCGTTGATAGGCGTAGCCGTAATTGTGTAGCTAAAGTCATCAGGTACAACCATTTCTATCTGGTAAAAAGCTTGAGCTTGCGCACTGCTATTGCCCTCAGCATTAATAAATAGCGGCGAGGTATAACCCAGATCCGTTAAAGAAACATACCGCCTTTGATTAATGGCCGCACGTTCCTGCTTGTTTTGAATCTCAACCATCACGGTTTTAGCCGATGCTAAGCGTGCTTTTTCGCTACTACTGCTGGATATACCGGTTGCGATAACCGCTAAAACACCCACAATAGCTACTACGATTAATAATTCGATCAAAGAAAAACCTTTCATTTGAGGTTTCATGCATACCACCTGTTAATTATTTTTCTCACGCCATGAGTGTATCACTATACCTTGGCTTTTTAATACTGCGCTCGATTGAGATTGCCCATCATCATTGTTTTCGTCAGCGTCATCAAGTTGTTGCAGATAATCTTCAATTTTCGCTGCTAACAATGCGATATTGTTATCATCAATCAAACGAAATACACTCGAGGATGGCAGCTCTAGGGTTTCTAATGATTTCACATCGTTAGCATCGCTTAATGCGATTCGATATAAGCGATAACTATCCTCCGCCCAGCGACATTGTTCTCTATGACTTTGATAGGTGCTTAAATATAAATAACCTTGATAGTATACCGGTGATGATAAAGGCTTCTCGCCTAGCGCTAATGGCATCTTCCAGCCTTTATCAGTAGAGCAACCCGCATTTAAACACGTGCTTAACAAAGGCAAATCCGTCGTTGTGAGCAAACCCTTATTGGGCTGCCTCAACAAGAAAAGATAGTTTCGCGTTTTTTTTCCCAAGGGTAATTCACGGTTACCACTAGCGATGGCTATAAACGGCTGCTTTTTACTTTGCCATACGGCAGGTGAATGAAAAAATCGTCTATCATGCTCGGTATCATTTTCGGCAAAAACCGCCAGCCTTTTTACCGACCAATGCTTTTCACGATAGCGTGTATCTTCGCATTGCGCGCCCTTACAGGCCGGCAAATGGATATGCCATAATTGACCACCTACATCGCCCACATAAGCACTATGGCTTAAATACGGGTACTTAGCGGCTAGCACAGTGGGCTTTGAGGCTATTGCATGTAGCATAGCGGGGTGCTGATACAACTGATTGCCTGCTTGCTCTTTCTCACCCTGCACAGCCTTCCAGATTAAACCCGCCGTTTTTGCGTCGATTAAAAAAATCGCATTGCCTTCACTGGCTGTAATTGAAGCCGCTGTTTTATGCTCTGCGTCATACGCTGCATCATAGCCAGCTGATAGCAATAAACTGGCTTTCGCTTTATTCCCCCACTGACTAACAAAACCCACAGGCTTGGCAAAGCTAAAACCTAGCGCGGTAAAATCGCCACCTGATTGCTTGTTGATATGTCCAGCCACGGCTGGCACAAAAGCATCACTGATGCGATAGCGATATACAGCTTTACCACCTCGTCCTAAGCTAATATATAGCCATGCACTATCGGTGCCATCCATATGTCCTTGCTTGTTACCCACCAGCTTCCACTGATCAAATACCACTGCACTTAGCTCAGCATCCATAGTGGCTTTATGTCGCGTATAGCCAGTATTCCACATTCGATCGGCTTGTTGCTTCAGCACTGCCGATGGTTTGATCAGGTAGCGGCGCTGCAACAAACTATCGGTGCCCGCATTGTCTGCCAGTGATGTGTCTATACTGTGCAAGCTGCCATCATTTGTCGCCACTATTATCGCTTTATATGAATTGGTTTTACTCTGCCACTGCTCTGCTTGGAACTGCTGCGCGCCGTAATCAATTAATAAGGGTTTGCTGTGCTGTATACCTGCTAAAGGATATGGCAGAGCCTGCTGATCAATATCATGCCCACGCAGACTCGCTAACAGATGCTCAATCAGCCGCAGCAGACTATCATCCGCATAATAGTCTTGCAGCTGCTGCTTCATGGCTGGCGATAATTGAAAGTAGGAAAGCCATTGATTGCTGAGCAGCGCGTCAAAGGCTTCTAAGCCTATGCCATTATCAACCCATAAGGCTGGCTTAGCTTGTTGCTTGAGTTGCTTAGATAAACTTGGGTACTCATCCACAGCCCGTTGCAAACTGCCATCGAGTGCCAATGCGGCCTGCCCTTGGCTATCTAGAGTTGCCTGCCCATCAGAATCAAACAGTAAAATATCACTCCACCAGCGCTCGCCTGTACTGGCTTTACTATAGCTGAGCAAAGCTTTGCCGTGGGCTATGGTTAACGATTGCAGACTGGCCGGCATTGCTTGCTTATTCCGCCCATAATAAACATGCTGCAACCAACGGTATAAGCGTTGTATAAATTGTTCACTATCACCCAGTAAAATCCAGGGCTGCTCACTGCCCAGAAAGATAGCGCGCCTCTGCCACTCTTCATCGTTATATGCCGACAGAACGGTGATTGCCATGCCTAGCTCAGCTAACGATTCTAAAACCTGCCTTAGCTCACCGATACTTTGCCCATCCGCCAAAAGCAATAAGACGTATGGTTTACGACAATGCTTTTTTGCTTGCTGTCGGATTTTCTCAGGCCAACTCTCATCCTGCAGAATATAGAGATTTACACTGGCAGAATAATGCGACTGGATTTTTTCCGTCATTGTTTGAATAAGCGTGCTAGATAAGTCACTCGCATCCAAGCTATCTTGGGCTATCACCAGATAAACATCAGCTTGGTCGTTGGGTAAATCCCGTAAAAAACGTTGCTGTGCATCGGCTATGCCTTGCATCGATAACAGTAATAGAATACCTGTAAAGAATAAACGCATATCCACCTCCTGTGTTTTATGCTAATAAAAACGCCACTCGCCCTCAGCATTACTATAATTGGTGCTTAAGGTGCTCGCCTCACGCGCTACGCTGATCCCCACCGTAAGTTCTAGGGGCGTAGTACTTTGATAACGCATATGAAGCTGCCAGTAATTGCGCTGCTCATCATCCCCTTGATAGTCAGCGTAATAGGTCAGCTGAACTGCAGATGGCATAGGCGTACTCAGCTGTAATGCATTATCGTCACAAACATTGTCCAGTTGGGGCGCACACGAACGATAGGCTACGGTTCTTTTTTGTTTAAGCTGGGCTTTATTCTCTAGCAACAATGTTGTGAGGTAATTTTCAGCCTGCAATAGATCGTCCGATTTTTGCTGTTGCTGAGCAAACAAACGACTAAAAAACAAACTGCTTTCCAATAGACTTAACGTCACCCAGCTTGTTAACAACAAAAACACCATCGTCAGCAACAAAACCGACCCCTGCTGATTAGCCATCATCTACCCCATGATTTCTGAGCATCACGCTCTGCATAAATAACTGCCGGTAGTAACGCCTATCATCGACATCAATGGCTTTGCTATCGGCCAATACATAGTCTGCATCGCTATTTATCCCTTGTAGCGGCCTACGGTTACGCACCAATAAATAAATACGGGCTAAAACCGCTTGTTGCAGTTGCGCTTTGCTAGGCGGACGATGCAGCTGCCAGTGCTGATTGTCTTTTACCTGCCATTGCAACTGTAAGGATTCCACGCCTTCTATTAACACCTGATGCTTAAAACCTGTAGGTGTGGGCTTTACCACCACTAAGCTAGGCGTGTTATCGCCTTTAACCGAATAGCTGCGCACATAATAAATGCGTGAATGCACAGGCCAGAGATGCTTAATAGTCGCTAACTGCCCAGCGGTTGGCCAAGTATCGAGATAAGCGAATTGGCTATCCGCTTGATGATGTTTTTCTAACCAGTACCAAGCCTCATAAAAAGCGTCTTCACTCTGTATTGCTTGGCTAGCTAAGCGACGAATCCATAACACATCACTGCCTTCAACGAAGGCAATCTTTAAACAGCTAGTATTCATAGGCACACCAAAAACAGAAAACGCTGTATTGGCCTGCGTATCGATACCCGTTGTAAAGTCGAGTAACCAAGCTTTCTCATCCGGACAGTTTCTGCCGCTATAGGCTTGCACTTGTGCACCTTTACTAAAACCCGCCATACGAAGCTCATACTGCAAAATATCCATTGCTAGCTGAGCGTTCTCATACACTTCAGTCACCGCCAAACTATGCTGTTGTTGTTTTTGGCTTTGCAAATATAAGCGAGTAAAGGCAGCCGAGAGCGATGCCGCAAGGGCTAGACTGACGAGCAGTTCTAGTAAACTAAAGCCCTTTTGCCTCATACGCACCTCCATCTACAACAATATGCTGCGGCTTATATACGGCAAGGATGTACTATCACACTGCACGGACTCTTTCTTTGCAGTGCGTTTATCCTGCCAAACCACATGCAAGTGCAGTCGGCGATCTGTAAGTGTTATGCAGGCTTTTGCATCAGCTAGGTAGCCCGACTCCAAGCGCTGTTGCCATTGCTGCATATCAAAATATGCTAAGTATTCTGCAGTGCAAGCCTGCGTGTCGCAGCTACTGCTAGTCAGCGTGGTGGGAATTTCATTATTTTTAGCGTAAGCCTGTAAGGCTTGAGGATTGGCTCGTACTCTTTCGAATAAATCGTAAGCCAGTTGTTTGGCATAGGCATATTGCCTAGCTTCATCAAGGAAAGAATAGCTGGAAACTTGCGATGCCATTAAGCTAAGCATGGTGCCAGAAAGCACCGCTAAGCTAATGAGCAACTCGATAAAAGAATAAGCCTGTTGCTTGTACATAACAACCTCCTTGTCTGTACGAAAGCCTCCTTAGCCAATGCTGTACTACTTACATGGTGTGTGTCGGCCTAGAAGATTCTAAAGAGCCAGCTAAAAACGTTTCTATCTTTCTGCGTAAACTATCGTCTTCAGCCATAATTTGCACGCCAATACCGGCCGTGCGGTTACCTTGCGCACCCGGCGGTGTTATCCAAATAACTTTACCTGCACAGGGTATTTTATCCGGCTCATCCATTAAGGTGAGCAGCATAAAAACTTCGTCACCCAATTTATAATGCTTATTGGTCGGCACAAACAAACCGCCGTTGGCAACGTAAGGCATATAGGCCGCATACAATACTGCAGCATCTTTAATGGTCAGCGAAATAATGCCACTACGGGCGGCTCCTGGCGCTTGCATAAACCTTAACCTTCAGTAATCAATGATAATAAGTGTAACACAGGCTTTTCAGTAATCCAGCGTTGCACAAGACAAATACCGCATCAATTGTTTGCCGGGTTCTGCTGCAAAAAGCGTAATACATAATCAGCAAAAACCTGCGGGTATTCCGCATGTAACCAGTGGCTTGCGCCATCAATCACACGCACGGTGGATTGCGGAAAATACTGCTCGATAAGCGGTAAATGGCTATCTTGCACATAATTTGACGCGCCACCTTTAATAAACAAACTCGCCCCTTGGTAGCCATTACGCAACACTGGCGCTGCTGACACCACAGGGTAATTCGCAATAAGATTATCCAAGGCACACTGCCACGC
>SMEQ01000177.1_pt1 | contig 20602 bp, 23 predicted proteins | sample 2456281 | NCBI WGS metagenome assembly SMEQ01 (sample SAMN10132596, study PRJNA489261) | soil metagenome | isolation source: day1 antibiotic-loamy sand soil ammended with raw manure from dairy cow... | place: USA | collected 2015-04-01
AACGCAAAAACTTTTTTCATGATTTTCCCCGAACACTCTAGACCTGCTCTAAACAGACCACAAAATAGCGATATTTAACGTGACCTGTAACAGCTATATTATAAATAAAAGAATAAAATGCTTTACATTATCATATACTAATGATACAATATAATTAAGAATTAACAATACACTATAAGGAGGAAACAAACAAATGAAATTAACATTCAGAGAAAAGCTAATAACAGAGTTAGCACTAAAAGAGGAACTAGACTCAAGTATAGAGTTTCTAGAAAAGTTCTTACTAGCCAACCAGGAAACAACGATCCGCTTAATACTTATGTACCACAACGACATACTAGAGCTTGAAGCAATAATCAATAAATTAAAGTCAAGTAATGAGGTGATCATGTTATGACTAGATACAGCAGAGTAAACAAAACAAAAGCAAGGCGATTATATAACGAGGGTAAAACATTATATTTAGTACCTAACAAATGCAGATTTGATTTTGATGGGTTTTGGATACCGCCATATAAGATAAACAAAATAGAATCCTTTGAGTGGCAAGGTGTCACAAAAGATTTTGACAAGTTAATAAATTCTTTTGAATATTATAACTGTAATAATGAGCTAGGCACATATACACATTTCTATATAGAGGAGAATTAAATAAGTTTTTAAGCACAAAAATAAAATATTAGGAGATGTTAAAAATGAATAACACAAACACAAAAATAGCACTTACAAACTTAGGGAAATACAATGAGGGCGAATTAATGTTTAAATGGTTACAGGTTCCTTTCACTGATTCAGAATTATTGTTTACACTAAAAGAAATAGGAATCAATAAAGAATATGAAGAGTATTTCATATCAGACTTTGAAACTGAATTGAATTTTAACATTGGAGAATATCAAAACCTTGAAAAATTAAACTATGTTATTGATGAAATTGAAACACTAGACACTTATGATTATGAAAAATTTAAAGTTTGTTTAGATTATGAGGGTATTTCAGACAACCTAGATTATGTATATGATCTAATTTATACGCTAGATGATTATATATGGATTGATGTATCTAGTGATTCAGATCTAGGACATTATTATATAGAAGATGCTGGAATATATGATATATCATCTATGGGCAATCTAGCACATTATATAGATTATGCGGCATTTGGTAGAGATATTAGGTTAAACGAGGGTGGGCAATACGGCATCCGTGGTTATGTCTGTAAGAATTATTAAATTATAAGCAGGATTTAACAGAATAACAACCGCCCTCTAGCGAGGGCATTTTTCATAAGGAGGTTAAACAATGCAGCTAATATCACTACTAGAAACAATAATAATAATATCAATATTATACACCCTCTACAAAGCAAAACACCCAAAAGAACAACCTCACAAGGAACACCAACAAAGAGAAAAGTTTAAATACGAATTATCCGACGCTATAGAAAAGGTATTAACCACATACGACCAATCAGGGATACGCCTTCCACTCGATATAATAGAAGAACTTGACTATTTAAACCTAACAAGCGAAGCTGAAATAACCGCTTATATCGAATCGCAGCGAATACACTGGAAGTACGAGTGTATGAAAAAACTTTTCAAAGGAGGATCAAAATGAAATATCACGAGCTAGCCGACGTTCTAAACTTTCTTTTATCATACCAGATCATCACATTTGAAGAATATAATCGGATACTATTACAGTCCATACAATTCACCAGCTAAAAACACAAACGCCTTTAATATCCATTTAAAGGCGTATTTTTATATCCAAAAAGCATTTAATATATAATTGCAGGTGGGAAACCACACCACAGACCCAAAAACAACCATTTAATCTACTCTATCAACCATCTAATACCATTAATAACCCACAATATTTAAACGCCTTTAAACACCATTTAAAGGCGTATTTTATTTAACGTATCTTGTATACAATACACAAAATTATGTATACATATATACAATACACAAAATATTGTATACAATAATACAAAAATAAACAATCCACTTAATATTGTAAAATAAAAACAACGCCTACAGGATTATTTTTTCAAATAAAGTTATTTTAAATATTTTATCTTTTACTGAAAAATCCACCCTTCATTTTCAAAACAAACACTCGATTTTATAAAAGCACCCCTTAAATTTTCGTCTCCATATTTCCCCACCTACTGTATATTCATTCTCTTAAACATATCATAACAAGTATTTCTAATCACTTGGTTATCAAACCTCAGCAACCCATTCAAAAACGCTCTAACCGTTTTAAATAAATGATAATTCTTTTTCCAGTTAACCATCATATAGGTATTTGTATCAAGATCATCTACTGTCATAGCATACACATACTTACTACTAGGGTCATATTCACTACTAACATAAAGAATCCTTAACTCTGTATCATTCCACACCCCAAAGGTCATACCATTATAAATAAAGCTAAATACAAACTTACTTTCTTTACTTCTTCTATCTATAAACACCTTACTATCTCCAACGAATTTATTATCTAAACTGAAGCTGCCATATTCTGTATCTCTTATCAGCTGTCCAAAAGGTGTTTTCATTCTCAAATCAGTAAAATCTTTGCTACTAGCAATTTCAACCATAACATTATCATACGCATTAAATCTCTTACTAATATCAGGCACAACATTAAAATAAATAAAGAAAGGATTAACTATTGTTACACTATTCGCCATACAAATACACCTTACATTACTTCTATTCCTAGTAACTGTATCCATAAAATTCAATAATGCTTTTGGTTCTTCGCTCATGTACCTCTGTTTGCTACTTTTTTCGAGTAAAAACTCATCATAAAGAATCCAACATACTTTTGGAAATTCTCTTGATTTTATACTCTGCCATGAACTAAGGGGCATAACCCAACCTGCTAATTTATCATTTATAAACAATTCATGTCCCTTTACCTTGAAAGTAGCTTCCGGAAATTCTACACTTACGGCATCAAAGAATTGGTCTACTCCTTTAATATCCGTCTTGTATCTTCTTAAATAAATAAATTGCTCCCCTTGTTTTAAAAATCTGTTAATTGCAAACTTTTTAAATCCATATGTTTTACCGTAACCCCTTGCACCAACGACAAAATTTAAAATCCTGTTGTAAGATAACAAGGGATTAGGGTTGTAATAAACTTCATTACCCACCCTATCCCACTCCTTTCTTTTACCTTAATCTAATTATATCACCCACATAAATAATATCTGGATTTTTTATATTATTTAATTCAACTAATTTATTAATTGTAACGCCATAGCGTTTTGAAATACTTGTAAGTGTTTCATTTTTCTTAACTTTATGTGTAACCACACTTGTTCCTTTACCCGGAATACTTAAGATATCCCCCACATAAATTAAATTTACATTTTTAATTCCATTATGATTTGCTATATCTGTTACAGTAACACCATATTTTTTAGCGATTCCGCTCAAGGTATCACCAGCTTTGATCTTATATGTAGTTTCTTCACTATCAGTTATTTTATCAGGAACATTTTCGCCTGTGAAGAACTCTGTGGTTCTATTATTCATAAAACGATTAAGATCTAAAAAGCCACTGTAACCTTTTAATCTTCCCTTCTCTGTATATTGATGGAGGTCGGAATAATAAGATGGCTTACTCGTTACAGATCCAGTATTTGTACCGTAATGAGGTAACCACACAAAATCAAAATCATTCATTTCAAGGTTAAATTTTTTATACAAATGGTGGGCAACATAAACACCAATCTTCTTATTTGTACATTCCCTTAATCGTTTCACATATGCTTTAACGCCTGTCCTCATATCTGACATACTAATTTCTTCCACATCAAGTACAAAGAAAGAAGGATCATATTTTTTACACCTTTGATAAAAAGTTGTGGATTCATTTTTCATATCATTAGTATTAACCCCACGTACAAAAGCATACACACCAAAAGGAACATTTCTTTTTTTAAATTGTGCTATGTGAGTATCAAAATACTTGTCTATTTTAGCACTTCCGTACTGCACCCTAACGATTGCCATTTCTAATTGTTTACATAGTGTAGCATAATCAATATTTTTAGGTGCTTGCCAATGACTTACATCTATTATTGCTTTACTCATTATTATTTCCTCCCGACTTTATAATCTTCAAAATATTTTGTTAGAAAATCAAGTTTTATCCCTATAACACTAAAATTTTCAATAACGCTCATTACTTCCGTTAATATAACCATACCACTACCCACTTTTAATATTTCACCTTGCATATGTAAATAGAAATCAATTACAGTCAAAAACGCTACTCCTACAATTAACCCCAACTTACGAATTAAACCATTAAAACTGATAGAAGAATTAAGTTTTCGCATTTTAGCACTAGCTAGAACACCTGTTACAACGTCAAAGACAATCATAAAAATTATCACGTAAAACATATCCCCCATAACACTTTTGATATCAAAACCATACAACATTAACATCAACATATTAACCACCCATCTTTTTAATATTTCCAACCGTTCAACGCATCAACCAACAATAAAGTAATCAGGTTACTCATTAAGTTATTCTCATTATCCCCACCTCCTCCACCAAACATCATTTCTAGGTATAACTCTGGATCTATTGTTCCAGGTTCTGTGAACCATCCTGTTTCATTAATGGCGATTGCAAAGTCCAGATGGATCCCGGTGCTATCTCCTGTAGTCCCCATTGTCCCTATTATTTGCCCCTTTGTAACACTTGAGCCAATAGCAACCGGGGATTTAGCTGCCATATGTTGATACTGTGAATAGTATGGGTCTGATGTATGCCTAAGTCTGATTGTCCAACCACCATAGCTTGTAGATTGATTATATATTACAACGCCATTTTGAGTAGCATAGACGGGGTGGTTTACGTCGCCACCACCTATATCTATTGCACCATGAAATTTATTGATACCCTCAATTGGATGAATACGCCACCCATAAGGAGAAGTAATCGGTAATCCTGCTGTAGTGGGAAAAGCGGGTTTACTCATAACACCCCCGCCGCCACCTTCTAAAAGATCAAACCATTTTCTAGCCTGCGTACTTCTTTGTGGCTGTGTTTTGTCATCAGGTCTTTCATAATTTAATAAGAAAGATTGTGCTAAATACTCTGGACTTTCATTAGAAGTAGTAAATTGTTTAAACGATAGTGGATAACTTGATGTTGAAATCCATTGTTCATTGTTTGCAACTTCCCACAATATCCTAGAAATTTGACCGTCAATATCCCCCCATGGATACCCTTTTGAATCTGCCCAATTTGTAAATTTTGAAGCGGGTGTCCATTGTACTAACCCGAATCCTCCCTTCATGTTGCCTTCATTAAGACTTTGCCATATCCCAGGGTTTATTGTAGATTCTGTTTCCATATTACCTAGCATACCACATATAGCATTTTTACTCCAACCTGCTTGGCTTAATTCAATCATTAAATACTCTGCATTAACTTCCATTTGAGCTTGCGATAGATAAGCGTTAATCGAATAAGTCAATTAATCACCTCACGCATTTAGCATTGAAATATTATTTCCATAGGACATATTTCCTAACCTAACATTTCCCGCAATCTTATCTTCACCTAAAGGAGGTGTATTAACTGCTATACATTCTTTACCTAGTGTTTTAGAGTAGATCATACAATTAATAAATGTGATTTCCATATCTGTTCCTAAGCCATTTCCACTCCCTATATTAGCATCATCAATCTTTAACGCGATTCCTTGCTCTGATATAATTTCACAATTTATTAAGAGTATTTTTTGATTAACCGCATTGTCTCCAACGGCACTATGCACATAAAAGCAACCACCGTCATAATCGGAATTTTTATAAAATTGGCAATTTCTAAATATCATTGTCTGATTAGAAAACATTCCTATTCCTACGGCTGCGTTCTGTTGACTCTCAAAATAGCAATCCTCGAATACTAATTCACCAGGATAATTGTAGTCGCTGTGCATTGCATAACCTAAGTACTGAGGTAAAACTTCTGCTTCATCATGGTTTGATATAAAGCTCATGTTTTTTATATAATAACTACCCGCAATTTGTAAAGGTGAATTAAAATAATTACCACTTTTATCAATAACAACACAAGCCTTTTTATTTTCCCCTATTAAAGATATTTTTCTATCCCCCATTAAACCGCCTATTATTTCTTCATATATCCCAGTATATATTTGCATTGTTACGTGTTCGATTAGACCCATAGTTACGAGGTAGTATATACCATTATTGATAGTGTTAAAATTTCCACCTCGATTAGCAACTGTATACGAGTTGTCTTTTCGTGATATTGTTGTAGTATCATGCACTAATTGATATTCACTATTATTTGTCTGTTTACTTCCTTCTTCTAACTGAAAAGTTTGAACATCCCCATCAACAACTGTAAACCGTACATAAGTTACCCCAACGGGTACTTTAAACGTAAATGTACCGTCTGTTAAGCCGGAAACATATTTTTTAGCTTCATCATAAAAAGCGAACTGATTAACCTTGTTTTTTGTATATGTTTTACCTGGTGTAAGGGGTATAAAATTGCTTGCATTATAACCACCAGTTATAGGCACCGCTTGTCCTGTTGTGTGATCAATATATGAACCTACTGTTATAGCGGTTTTATCAAAAAGATTTTTAAATAAACTCGTATATGCGAGTTTATCCATATTTACAGATTTATCTGCTAATACTGTTGATTGATATATACCCCCAGGTAACCACGCTGATCCATTCCAATAATACCAGTTACCGTCTGAACTCACTACATAAATATTTGCGTTACCTGTCGGAAAAGCATTAGTTAAAGCTGAAAGAGTAGCGTAAACGCCTTTCGGTGAAGCTGAGGATAACCCATTAATCTTACTGTTAAGTGAATTAACACCGGCATCAACATATGTTTTATCTGCTTTAACATTTGAAAGTAGTGTAACCTGTGTTTTGTCTGCCTTTTGACTTGAAAGAGTTAATACCTCCGTTTTATCTGCTTTAAGTGACGAAACAATAGCAATATCATTTTCCATATTCGTTATAGCGTTTGTTACACTGTCAAAAACTTCATTTATAGCACTAACTAAGTTGTCCTTATTTACTGTCTTTAAATTAGGTAAACTTCCCATCATATCAACATTGATAATTTTAGCTAGAGTGCCATCTGTAGCCATTAAGTCAAGTTTATCGTTGATCGTTTCTGCCAAGCCTTCACCTAAAATCCATTCCACAACCTCATTCCATTGTTTAACTACCTCATTTGAAAGTTTACCAATTTGATTTAGGTATTCAATTACTTTGTTTATTTTTTCAAGTAATGAAAGAGATTCGTCAAAAGCGTTAGGTAAATACCTCTCGTATTTATGAACAATCATATCACTTAATTCGTTAAATCTGTTTATTGAAGGTTTCATTTTATCACTCCTTTTTATTTTAGTTACGACGCATTATAATCCAAGTATGCACTACATAACGTTTGCTAGAAATGCTGTAACCGCATTGATGTATTGCAATTTCCCCCAACGATTGAAGTGGATGTTTTCTACTCTTGGTGCTTTTTGAACGGTACTAACACTAGATAAATTTATATTCCCAGTGTAATCGAAATTAAAATCTCTATTCATGTGACACCAAGCTGGAATGATGTATAAATCGTTATAGGTAGCCTTCAATGTGTTTATGTCTGTAATTGCATTTTCTACCCATTCAGCTCTCGAATTCACCCACGCATTATATCCAGTTGTATTTGTACCTCTTGCTGGCTGTGGAATAACACCAATTTTAACAGTGGGAACAGCAGACTTTATTTGTTTTATCATTAAATCTAATCCAAAACGCATTTCTTGTACTAAACTGTCATTTGTACCTAATGCGATTGTTACAATATCGGGCGTTTCCAATCCTCGACTTGATATGTACCAAGCAAAATCAAAGATATAAAAATCGCCTGTTTTATCAGTATCTTCTGAATAAGACAATTCCACATCTACACCAGGACTTGGCGAATGTCTAAAACACCAATCGGGATTATTTGTTTTATCTTCTTCCGTTGCTAATTTTAAAAATGGATTTTCATTGTTTGTGGTGGAACTCACACCATCTGTTACCCTGCTCACATAGGTAGAGCCAAATTTGCTTGACTTCCCAACAAAGTGATTAAATGTCCATGAGCCACGTCCTTCTGAATTTAAAGCTGTAGCTGTGCTTATAGTGCCTGTCATTGTTACAGTTACACCTAATGTAACTAATTTATCTTTTAGCATCACAGCAACGTCATTGGCTGTTAAACTATCACCAATATTAAGCATTTTAAATGCTTTTCCATTAAGAGTAGACTTGGAAACTGCGTGTTTATTAATGTTTTTATAATAGTTATAACCACGATTATTTGACTGTGTTTGATTTATTTTAAATATATTAGCTAATTTAGACGAATCTAATAAAAAATCATCGTATATATAATTTATATCAATATCACCATCAGCATTATCGGTAATGAGTGCTAATTTAATCTTATCATTAAAATTATCCCTCGCTAAAATACTGCTTTTATAAATTGGCAATGGCTTCTCTGTCAGAAAATACATATCGTCTGGCAATATCATTCTATCTTTCAGTTCATCAAACGGTTCAAGCAATGTTTTTACTAGAGCTTTATCGTTTGTGCCATTCTCATTTATGACGGTAATTGCTGCTTCGTTCCACCCAAAAATTTCCCAATCGAAAAATATAAACAATATGAGTGAATTTACTGGTGGTTTACTAGCTGAAAAAATAACTATATTTGATGTCATATTTAAATAGCAATAATAAGTAGAACCTACATAACTACTCAAATCAATAGTTGTAGCAGGTATACTCACCAAAGATGTTGTGCTCGTTGCCCAACAAGTAGCAATGCTTATTTTTTTAGTCGCTAAATTCAGCGTTATCTTATCCTTTTGGATAATTGTACCCCAATTCAACTCTAATTTACTGTTAGGTAAACTATTTTCGTCAATAATAACTTTAGTCGGAGATACCGCCTTACCAGATGAATTAACCAATTTTAGCCTACTTTCATTAATTCCAAAAATAGCGTCTGCATATGATAAAAATATTAACAAATTACCACTTGTTAATGATGACAGGTTCGCACATTTTACCGTATTATCTGCTTGGTCAAAGTAACAAAAAAAAGTTCCGTTTACGTATATGGCAGAAAAATCAATTGTTTGAGCTGGCACTACATAAGTGCTATTGCCTGCATTTATAAATGTTGACAATACTGTAATTTTTTTTGTTTGGAAATTAACTATTATTTTTCCTTCTTGAATAAGTATCCCATAATTAAATTTTAGCTTTTGATAGGTTACAGATTGGTCTGCATATTTACTTGTTGTTATGCTACCATCAGCAACGCTACCAATAACAGGTGCTGTACCTGCCATAGCTGCTTGAACTTCTTCTGATAAATCAAGTAAATGTATTTTTTTTGCGTCTGTTGATTTATCAATATCATCGGTTGTTATTTTAACTGATTTATCTCTTTTTAACGCCAATTGTGCATCTGTATAAGTTTTGTCTGATTTATTTACTCCCAAACTGTCCGTCTGTTGTACAATATCTGCCAATTGCGTCTTAACTCCAGTGAGATCTTCCGCATATTCTTGCTCTAATTTATCGTACTTTTCAGCGAAAGGTTGATCCCACTGTCCTGTTGAAATATCCACAAGATCAGCTTTATCATCTTCACTCATATCACCGTATGTAAAAGTATCCCCTTTTAACCCCCGAATACCGATTCCAACATTACCCTTCTCACCCTGTTCACCTGGCTCACCCCTTTCACCCTTCTCACCAGGATCACCTTTTTCACCCTTTGCTACTTTTAGAAAAGAGTCTACTAAATCATTAAAGTTTTCCATTTAAACACCTCCTAGTAAATTAACATAAATAATTGTTGAAGTTCTTTGTGAACCATGTTCTCAATTCGGATAAGTGAATTTCTATACTCGTTCATCATTTTAGCATACGTTTCACTACCTATTTTACCGAATCTTCTTTGAAGAAAATGTTCTCTTTCATTCCTGTTTTGCGAATATTCATCTGTTTGTTTACCGTTGCTTGTAACATTTGTTGTATCTGTTGTCTTTGATTTTGTGTTACTTTTTCCATCTGTAGAGGATGAAGCGTTCCCTTTATTCTCGTCAATGTCACTGGCGTACTCAATTACTCCCCTTCCGTCTTGCGTTTGTAGTTGTAATCTGCCATCTGGATTATCACTAGCCACTTTTCGAGTAAAGCTATCATCGTTTCTATTCCCACTGCTCGTAGAATCTTGTATAATATCGCCATTGTTTTCACCTTCAGTATTACTTACTTGTGAAATATCTCTTTTATCTCCTCTTGTAACTTCATTACCTTGTTCATGTGCTACAAACATTTCAGTATTTGTGAGAGGATCATATTTAATTTGCTCTGATCTAAATAGATTGTTGTAATAGGGCATATTAATATTTAACCATGTTTCTAACTGAAATTTAAACAACCCTTCTGTTTCAAAACCTATTTCACGCATATAAAATTTCCGTATAATATTTGTTTCAAAAATACCCTTGTATTCTTCATCAAAGAATGGATAATCAAAATCAAATAAATGTTCTCTACCTGTTTCAATTTTATCCTTCCACGATAACCCATCTTCATGCTGTGAAAAGCTTTCGATATAACTTCTTAATTGCATAGTGTAATCAGCCATTTTCTTCACCTCTTACATTTGTTTCACGTGAAACATTCATCGTTCCTTGAAGTTCTTCGACTAACTCCATTCGGAATTTTACTTTTATATCTAATCCGTAGAGTTCGTTAATCTTTTCAACGCCTTCTTCTCTAGCCTTTAAAAACATATTACCACTACTTCTTATTTGCTCATCATTACTATCTACTTCGCCGGTTATCATACGTTCCTTCTTTTGTAAATTAGCGTTCTTTATTCCTAGGAACGTCATAACTTCATTCCACACATTGTCCTTATGCTGCGTGAGTTTATCTACAATAAAAGGGGCATCTGTCCTTAATACTTGTATTGTGTTTACATCTAAGTCCTCATGCGTGATTATCACTGGCGAATTACCTTCGTACTGACTATATAGATTCATAATACTAAGTCTATTATTATCATTTGCTGTAAGTGTAACAGGGGTTTTCTGTGCGTTTAGATTAACGTGTCCAATCTCTTTAATCTCCGTTAAATCCTGTGCGAACATTTCCAATGATGGAATAGTAGGAAAGTGGTAATCGTTATTCCATATGATAACGCCATACTTTTCATTGATATCCATATCGCTATAGTTGTAAAGAGGGAAACTATTTTGATAGGTTGGTGTACTAGCTTGAAAGTGTGTAGGTAATAAATAATGGTCTACCTTGCCACTGTAAGCACCTTGCGTTGCAATGTATCCAATCTCTGGATCGTTGAAAAATGCAATATACCCAAACTGATGTAAGCTCATTTCAAGGTATCTAGGATCTATTGATTCTGGTAGATTTTCCCACTCAAATAGTTGGTAGGCTAGTGAGCAAAGATAATTATAGTAATGGTTGTACCAACGCCTACCTCGATCAACTTGAAGTTGACTAGGATTTTTATTTCTTTTCTTTTTCCCCACTATCTCACCCCATTCGCTAAATTATAATTCCCTATATCATCGGTATGCCAAAGAGTTATGCCATTATCGAATACGCTTTTAAGTTCTTGAAGATCCTCATTATTAAAGTTACCTCTGATAATGCAGGATACTGTTTGTACATAATTCCAATTTTGTCTTGTCTTGAAGTTAGGCACTTTAACTTCATTTGTTTTGTATCCATACATTTTAAAGAAATCTGAGAGTTGTCTACGATATTCTGGTTTTATTTGTTTTTTCATAACGTAAACTCCGTCATATAGATTACCGTAATGATAAGCGGTGTTTGTACCCATTTTTGTGATCTGTGGTGGCGTATTGTCAATGTCCTTCTGCTTTGCTTGAATACCTTGAAGAGCTAAAACAGTGTTTCCACTTCCCTTAATACCAGAAGCCACAGAACTAGCGACTCCGGCAGCGTTACCCTGGCTAGCTGAAGCAAAACCTCCAATAGCTCCGCCTACGGAATCCATTACCCCATTAAAAATAGTAGAGTTCTTTTGATTTTGTAAGCTATTTCTATTACCTTGCATATAGGCTGCTAACATATCCGTAATGATAGGCACATCACTTGGGGTATTGTCAATTAACGCGGTTTCATCTGATATGTGGTCTTGATAACCTGTTCCGCTTGGTAAATTGTAATCCTTAACCGCATAGCTCACATAATTTGACGTTCCTAGTGACCCTTTCGTTCTTAGCGTGATATCATTTCTTCCAATATACTCTAACTTATATGTTGCTCTATTTCCTTTAAAATCATCTAACACTAATTGCGTGTACGGATACATTAAAAGTTTTGATTCTTCTACTTCGTCAAGACCTAAATACTTATTCCCCGAAACGAGGGCTTCTTTTTGATAGAAGGTGTTCAGCTTTTCTACTTTTAGAATAGAAATTGCTGGAGAACCAAAGTTTACAAAACCAACTAACCCTAAACCTGCTGTATTAATGTGAAGTACATTTTGCGGTGAAGCCACAATCAGATTGTCTCTAAGTCCGACATTTTCAGTTACATACAAAGAAACAATATTATTTACGGCACTTTCATCTTTATATATCGCATTTAACACTAAGGACGGTTTTGAACAAACATAGCTGTCCCCACCATCAATCACTACAGTGGGTGTATCATCATCATCACTGAATGGCACTACATAATACGATAACGGCTGAACTGTGCCGATAACATTAGACATAACCTCTGGTGTGTCTAAATGAAATGGGGTTTTTGCAACGATCACTAAATACTTGTATTGTCCTATGTTTCTATAAACTACTGTGCCAACTGTATTATAATCACTTCCATAATCTAACCCCTCGTCAATCGTGTTAATAACAGGTGTGCCGTCGCTATTCCATAGTTTACGATGTTCTCTTACAGTAAATGAAGGTTGGAAGTCCATATCGAATAACCATGTTTGAAATACGTCTAGTTCAAAATGAACATGAGTATTATTTTTCTGTTTATACTCTAATGTAGTAACAAACCCATAAAACCATTTATTAGAATAGGCTGTATTACGAAACATAACATAATTTGCACCGAAAAGATCCTCGATATGCTTATTTACAGCTAAGTAACTTCTTCCTTCTTCTCGTTGAAAATTAGACTGACCTACAAGGTGAACTACACTTTGATTCATGAACCAATTTGTTTGCTCTGTTTTACTTGAGAAATATCTCGTATGTTTATAATCATTGTGGAAAGGGACACCCGATAAAATACGGATGTCCGTTCCACTTAAAGGAACGATAGCCATTTATTCCTCCTCCCTATATTACGTTTGGTGAAACTGTTACGATTGATTCTCCGATAACGTCAACCTCTGAAACCTCATCTACAGGATCAATGTAAGTAACAGTTGCTTTTACGCTTAATTGACCTGTTTGATCTTTGTCTAGGGTTAATATTCCACTTTGGGATATTGATGTTCCACCTGCTACTACAGTTCCTGTTGAACCTGTAACTGACCATACAACATCACGCTTTTCCTTGTCGTTTTGTCTCACATATGAATTAAATTGGAACGTGTTACCTGCTCTTAAGCTTAAAATAGTTGGATCAACAATCACTTGTGTTACAGGTGCCACGTCTCCACTAACAAAAGCTACAGCATTTTCAAAACGTGATACAGAAAGCGTTTGCCATACGTGGTAGAAGTAATTCCAGTATAACCCTTTAGGATTACGGATTGTTTCTAACTTAAGTAAATTGTCATAAACCATGTACCAATCTTTGTCAATTAAAACAGCTTCTAGTCCTGCTGAAGCAAAACCATCAATAACAGTTACCTTACCCACAAAGTTTGTACGATCCATGTTAAAGGCTTTTGCTAATACATCAACGTCAACCTGTGCTTCCAGATCAGCATCAATTAAAAGGTGAAGATCATCCATTTCTGATCTTGTTCTTACAGCAAGTGAGTTAAATTCTCTTGAACCTGTTGGAAGAGTCATTTTTGTAGCTGTAGCTCTAAGTTTTTTGATAAAATCCTTAGCTGCCGTTTCTGTGTCGGGTTTGTCTACTTTAACTACTGTAAATAATCCTTTTGAATAATAGTTATCAACTAGCATAACCATGTATTCATATTCTTCAACCTCTGCTGAATTGTAAATTGCAGAAATAATTTGCGTTGTGAAGTTCTCAAAGTTTGCCCAGGATACAAATGCTGATTTTAGAGAATCGTCTTGAATGGTTTGCTCGTAAAAGTCTTGTCTATTTCTTTCATGGAATAGTGTTTTAACATTTGGAATCTCTCGTTTAAATACAGTTTCAGCGGATGAGTCAGGATCGTATTTTTTACCTTTTGTAATGTCAACGAAAATTTCCTCGATCGTCCTACCCATAGGCATAGCACCTTTTTTAAATTTCTTTAACGAGTTTGTTAAACTAATCTTTTTAAGAACTACTAGACCGATTCGGTCAACTAATGAAGTTATAAATTCATTTTGTATAGATTGATTTACTAAAATTCCTGCTCCTACTTCTGCGATATTGTCGACACTTGCAAGGGGGACATATTTTTGAAAGCTATCCCCCACACTGTTACGAATAGCGTTTACAATGTCGTATGTTTCTGTAATACCTAATGACGTTTTAACGTCTTTAATAGTTACTCTCATTATATTTCACTCTCCAATTCTTCTAATGTTACTGTCTCACTAAATTCTTTCTCTTCCTTTTTAGTGTTGTCCACATTGTTTACAATTCCAACTTGCCGAAAAAGTTTACTGTTAGAAACAATCAAATCGTTGTTATCCTTTTGTAACTTATCAGCTTGTGATGTAAAGGTAACTACATCTTCTAACCCACTATTGTGTTGTGTTCTAAGCTCTTGTAATATGTCGGTTAAACGTGATCTTTCGATTTCTGTATTGAGAAGTTCTTCAAGTAAAGCTTCATGATCTTCTCGAGGAATTAATGGCATTTGTAAAACCTCCTTTATTTTATATTCTTTACTACCTATATTATAGCATATATTGGGGTACGTGTCACATTTTTGTCTATATATTGTGGAAAATGTTTATTTGTACATTTATTTAAAAAGTTGTTGACTTTGTACAAGCCTTGTTATATAATAAATACAGAAGGGAGGACAAGATGATAAATAAAGATAGAACTACAAAATAAGAAAGGAGAAGTAAAAAGAATGGCTAGAAAAATGATGACAAAAGCAGTTACATCAACAACAATTAAAAGCGTAGAAGTTAGAGATATTAACGGAGAATTGAAAATGATTCCACTTACTGATGTAATAGTTATGGGTAATGTAGATAAAAGAAGGGCGCAAATTATGGTTAACAAGATGTATTCTGTGCCTGTAACTGTTACAAGTGTTGAATCAGAAACAGTTGTATATGAAATGGAAGTAACAAGATTTATGGAATTAGCAACAATCAAAGAAGAAAAAACAGAAGAATAATAAAATAAAACTAAAAGGGAGAAATGAAAATGAAAGCAAGTTTTAATTTAGAAACAGTTGAAGGAAAAATGAGAGCGTATAATGCAATGAACGGATCTGGTAGATCCATGAAGGATCTTCAAAATGGAGAAGTTATAGAAGGTATTGGCGTTCTTCAATACGAAACAAAAACAGATGCTTACGGAAAAGAGCAAGAAGTCACAGTAACAGTTATTTTCGGAAAAGATGGAGAATCTTATGCAAGTGTATCAGAATCTGTCGCTAAAGCAGGGGATAACTTAATTGATTTTCTTAGTGATACAGGTCTAGAAGAATTTAAAATTTGTGTCGTAAAAGCAAAATCAAAACAAGGAAACGACTTCTTAAATCTTAAGCTTCTTGGCTAGAATAAAGGAAGGTGACAGTTTGTCTAAGACAAGACGAGGGGTCTACCGCAACTTGAGTGAAAGTGAATACGCTATATCAAACTGTGATGTAGCGTTTTTCTTTTCTAGTGAGTTTTATATGGACAAGTTCTTAGCTGAATACAAAGATAACAGGAAAAGCTTCAAGGCTAGACTAAGCAAATTGTTTATTATTGAATGTTTAGACTTTTCTCTTTTAGCTGATATGTCCTTATATGCTACAATAGAAAAAAGAGGTTCAAGGGTGGAGATTCTTAAAGACTTCAATGAAATTGTTATTTTGAAAAGGGGTGAACATGAATGGCTCGATCTCCTAAAATTAGGATTACACAAAATGACAGAAAAGAATATCAACGACTACGAAAAAACGCAAAGTCCAAAGTAGCAAGAGTTAAAAAGAATTACGGTGTTGATTTAACAGGTGAAATTGATTTAACTAAAAGTATGAATGACTTCCTCACCAGAAAAGAATACAACGAATGGAAAGAAAAACAAAGTAAATTTACAAACAGAAGTACTACGGAATACCAATTTGTTAAAAATAAATACGATGTTGTCGCAAGTAAAAAAGAGATATCTGATATTACAAAGGCAACAAAACAGGCTCAACGAGTGGCAAAAAAAGAACTAGACAAATACATGGGCAAGACCGTTCACTACAGGGGTAAGCCTTTTGAAACAGTCGAAAAAAGGACAACTCATTTTAGCGTTCCAGATGTTACAGGTATTAGCGTTCCTAAAGATTTTAAGTTTGAAGATGTACGGAATTACACTAGATTAACAGATATAAAAGAGAGTGCAGAAAGAAAGAGTAAAAATGATTACTACGACACTAGAAAGGCTCAAATGAAAGTTAATTTTATAAATGCTTTGGAGGGTAGCTTTAATAGTGAATCTGCTGAAATTGTAGATATGATAAAGGCTATGGATTCCGATATTTTCTATGAATTTTATTTAAGCTTTCCTGATGTGTTCGACTTTTCACTTTATGATAGTGATGGACAAGATGTTTTAGCTTCAACTAACGCATTGAGTGAAATGACAAGTTACATTAAGGATTATAACTTGGGAAAGTTTGATTTTGATCTAAAAGATTTTTAATATAGTTAGGGAATGAGGGGATGGCTCGAAAAAAATTTAGCTGCGACTTTGAAACGACTACCATTGCCGAAGATTGTAGAGTATGGGCATATGGTTACATGGAAATAGGGAAGTTTGATAATTATAAAATTGGAAATAACCTTGATGATTTTATGGAGTGGGTAGCGAAAATAAAGGGGGATCTATATTTTCACAACTTACGCTTTGATGGGTCATTTATCATAAATTGGCTTTTGCGTAATGGTTTTAAATGGGATTCTAGCGGTTTAAAGAATACGTTTTCTACTACGATAAGTGCTAAAATGAACGCCTGGTATTCAATAGATATCTGTTATGGCTACAAAGGAAAGAGAAAGCTACATACTAATATTTATGACTCACTTAAAAAGTTACCCTTTACCGTTGCACAGATTGGTTATGCTTTTAAACTAGATGTATTGAAAGGGGAAATTGATTACCACGCTGAAAGACCTAAAGGTCATGAGATCACAGAGGAAGAATATAAATACATAAAGAACGACATAGAAATTATAGCAAAAGCATTAGACATACAGTTTAAACAGGGTCTTGATTCTATGACAATAGGTCGGGATTCCATGAATAACTTCAAAGATTCTATTTCTTTAAAGGCGTATGATAAGTTATTCCCCCAGATCAGTCTTGAAATGGATTCAGAGATAAGAATGGCTTACAGAGGGGGTTTTACATGGTTAAATGAAAAGTATGCTGAAAAAGATGTTGGTGAAGGATTAGTGTTTGATGTAAATTCTCTTTATCCTTATGTAATGTATGATAGGTTATTGCCTTATGGGTTGCCTGTTCCTTACCTTGGGGAGTATGTTGAGGATAGTGAATATCCACTTTTTATACAACATATTCGGTGTGAATTTACACTAAAAGATGAAAGGATACCTACTATTCAGATTAAAAGAAATCCTCTTTTCAGAGGAAATGAATATCTTAAAACAAGTAAAGGTGAAATAGTGGATTTATATCTTTCTAGTGTGGATTTAGAAATTATAAAAGAACATTATGATTTGTATGATGTTGAATATTTAGAAGGTTGGAAATTCAGAGGTAAAAGTGGATTTTTTAAGAAATTTATTGATTATTGGTCACAAATTAAAGCAACTAATACAGGTGCATTAAGACAACTAGCAAAGTTAATGCTGAATAATCTGTATGGCAAGTTCGCAAGTAACCCGAATATTACAGGGAAAATTCCTTTCTTAAATGAAACCGGTTCTTTAGCGTTCTTCACAGGAGAAGAAGATTATACAAAGCCTGTTTACACAGCAATGGGGATTTTTATTACGAGTTGGGCAAGGGATATGACGATAAGGACAGCTCAAGCGTGTTATGATAGGATCATCTATTGCGATACGGACAGTCTCCATTTGACCGGGATAGAGATTCCGGATGTGTTAGAAGGTAAAGTACATAAGACTAAATTAGGTTGTTGGGATATGGAATCTGTATTTAAAAGAGGAAGATTCTTAAGGCAAAAAACATATTGTGAGGAAGTTTATACAGATGATACGAGAGTTGAAACAGAATTTAAGGTAACTTGTGCCGGTATGAGTCAGAATATTAAGGATAAAGTAACGTGGGACAACTTTCATATTGGGTTTACAAGTTTTGGTAATTTAAAGAGTAAACAAGTGCCTGGTGGGGTGGTTTTGCTAGATACAGAGTTTACTATAAAATAGGAGGTAATGGAATGAAGATAATGGAGATGGTGAATATTATGAAAAGTGTAGATTATAAAGATCGTTTTAGACTTGAATATCAACAGTTACATGAAAGAACTGAAAGATTAAGTGCTATGTTAAAAAAATATAAAGCAGGAACATTGGATTTTGAACCAGTGTGCCCTTATGAAATATTGAAGGGACAGTTAACTGCAATGAAATTATATCTAGCATACCTTGAAGCTAGAGCTAAAATAGAGGGGATCAGATTATAATGAGATTTACAGATGATTATGAAAGAGTTCATAAGATAATTAACAGGCTTGAAGTTAATGGGGGGTATTGCCCTTGCAATTTTGAAAAGACGGAAGATACTGTTTGCCCCTGTAGGGAAATGTTGGAAAATAAGGCTTGCCATTGTGGATTGTTCGTGTGAATTAAATCTGCTGACTCTATGGAGTCGGTAGGCATTAGTCCACAGGGCTATGACAAGTCAAAATCCAAAATTTGAAGGGATGTGAAAACTCCAAAACCTTTGTTTTAAATACTACCCTAAAGGCTTGTTTAGGGAATATGAAAAAAGAGGTGTGATAAGGCGATACATATAACTGTAGTTCTTAAAAATAAATACAGAGAGTGAGGATACCTCCTTAATCTTATTGTATGTCGAGTTGTTTTTATTAATGTTTTATGTATCGTCTAAATTCTATGAATCAGGAAGTTAAAGCGGATAACGGTAAAGCTAAATTGAGGTTAGTGCCTAGTGAGATAGTGCGAGCTATCGCAGAAGTTAGAGAATATGGTGTAAAGAAGTATAAGGTAAAAGATAATTGGAAATGTGTAGAGAAAGAAAGATATGTTGACGCTTTGTATAGGCATTGGTTGGCTTACATAGATGGGGAAATGGTGGACAGTGAAAGTGGTATCGAACATATTAAGCACGTTGCTTGTAATTTAGCGTTTATAATTGAGATTGAAAAGGCGTAAGACGTAGTTTGAAGAAAATACGCAATGAAGGAGGTTAGAAAATTGACTAATGGAGATAAGATTAGGTCAATGACGGATGCAGAACTAGCTGAATGGTTAGATAGGCAACATGATGGAGATAGAGATGATTGGAAACCTATTGGCTGTTACCATTGCATTAATTTTAATACACATCATGATGATAAATCTAATATTGGTACTGAATATGAATACCTATACGAATGTGGAAATTGCGAATTTGAAGATGGCATACTAGGGTGGATAAAAAAGTAATGCTGATTAATAAACATTTTAGAATCATTTGATTGGGATTCAATCTAGTGGGTATTCCAAGTAAATTGTGAATTAAAATAAAAAAGGTGGGGAATAATGAAAATAGTTAAAATGAATGAAATAGGAAACGTGGTTTTTGTTTGTGAAAGCATTGATCGTAATGAAGGATTAAAAATTGTTAATGCTGTAAATTTTACTGAACTGAATAGCGGTTATAAAAATAAGTATGTAATGGTAGAGGATAATTTTAAATGTTGACAAGTATACTAAAATATGGTAATGTTATATTAATGAGACACAGAGCTTACTATAACGTAAAATGTTGGTAAAAATCCACGTTGAATCGTGATCGCCATTTGTTGGAATTTGATAAGTTCTTGCGTTAAAAGTTGTTGTGATTTCATTACTGAAATGAGTAGCGTTTATTCGAGCATAAATTGTTTGAGTGGAACGCTACTTTTTTATTGTTGTGAAAAAAGTTATTTTAATGTGTTTTAAAATATGGTTAAAAGTTGTGTTTCAGTAAATGATA
>SMEQ01000178.1_pt1 | contig 20551 bp, 16 predicted proteins | sample 2456281 | NCBI WGS metagenome assembly SMEQ01 (sample SAMN10132596, study PRJNA489261) | soil metagenome | isolation source: day1 antibiotic-loamy sand soil ammended with raw manure from dairy cow... | place: USA | collected 2015-04-01
TACTGCTTCAGTTGTATTAAGCATTTTAATCAACTTAGCTGTAATGCTAGACCCAGAGGAAGAGCTAGTAACAAGTAATTTAAAGAGGGAGACTTTTTTTTACTCTAAAATACAAATGGTTGTTCCTACAATTGTGCCATATCTAAAAAAGGAGGTTTGGGAAAAGTATATTCCTGAGCAACTAAAGCTAGATGAAGAAGAGCAAGAAGCTATAGAAAAAGAAGATCCTTCAATGCTTTCTAAGTCAAGACAACTCAAATTATAAAATACTCAACATACACATTAATTAATAAGAAATGAGAATTCATAAAGAAGGACGAAAAACATTAGCATATACATTACTAATTGGTTTTATTATCAATTTTGCAATGTTTTATTTCTTGTCTAAGAATATTTTTACTTATTTTATTTTTGCAGTCACTGTGGTGATTTACTTTTTCTTGCTAAACTTTTTTCGTTCGCCTAATCGTGTATATTCAGGACAGGTTTTGGGTAGAGTAAACGCTCCTACAGACGGTAAAGTAGTAGCTCTTGAAAAGGTGTTTGAAAATGAATATCTGAATGAAGAATGTATAAAGATTTCTATCTTTATGACAATTTTCAATGCACACTCTAACTGGATACCAGTTACAGGTAAGATTACTCATGTAGCTCACAAAAATGGACGGTTTATGGCCGCCTATCTTCCTAAGTCAAGCACAGAGAATGAAAGATCAATTATTATTATTGAAACTCCTGAAGGACATAAAATACTTAGTAGCCAAATTGCAGGAGCATTAGCTCGAAGAATTGTTACTTATGTGAAAGCCGATCAGATTTGCTATATTGGAGATCCTCTTGGTTTCATTAAGTTTGGTTCTAGAATGGATATCTATCTCCCGCTAGAGAGCGAAATATTGGTGAAAATAGGAGATAAAGTGAGAGCAAACAATACATTTATTGCCAACTTACCAAACAAAAACAAACTATCTAACGAATTAAGACCCTCACATAAATAGAAAGTAATGAAAAAGCACATTCCCAATACTATTACATCAATGAACCTATTCTCGGGCTGTATTGCTATAGTTATGGCTTTTCAGGGTGCTTTTATATGGGTAGTGTTCTGGGTTATATTAGCGGCTATATTTGATTTCTTCGATGGGATGGTTGCACGACTATTAAATGCATATTCAAATATTGGGAAAGAGCTCGATTCGCTTGCAGATGTAGTTAGTTTCGGAGTCGCCCCTTCAGTAGCTGTTTTTATTCTACTTCGTGACTACTCTTTTTACAGTGAATCATTCACACCCATACAAGCTTATATTCCATACTTAGCATTTATCATTCCTGTATTTTCTGCATTACGCTTGGCCAAGTTTAATGTTGATGAAAGACAAACAACTTCTTTTCTGGGTTTACCCACACCAGCTAATGCACTTTTTTGGATTAGCTACGTTTATGGTGTCCAAAATATTTCTGTAGCTAATAATGTACTTTGGTTATTGACATTGGTTTTAGTTGTAACTCTATCGTTATTGATGGTTTCAGAAGTACCCATGTTTTCATTCAAGCTGAACAACCTTAAGGTTAAAGGAAACGAAAAACCGCTTCTACTCATAATAAGTGCTATTACATTTCTATCATTATGGGGAATAATCGGTTTAGCATTGACAATATTGATGTACATTGTACTATCTTTGATACCAATAAAACGGCTTGACAAGTCCGTTAAATAATTGAAATGAAAACATTTGAATTAAAGTTTTCATTACCTTTATAGTGTTTAATTAAAAATACATTGAGTCAAATATGTTCAAATTTATTATAACTACTCTAGCAATACTCGTTTTTTTTTCGCTACTATTCGGAGTCTCAACTTTACGATTTATTTTCCGTTTATTATTTGGAAGAAGACACAACTCGCAAAACACGAGTTACCAAGATAATCAAAAGCCCGAGTCACAAAACGACCGTATAATAACCTATAAGAAAAAAGAATTTGAAATAAGTGCTGCTGAAGATGTAGATTTTGAAGAAGTTAAGGATGAGGAAAAATAGTAAGATTAGGCTCGCCTCTTGCTAAAGTTGAACTATACTAAGAAGAACATCTTATTTTTGTCCAATACAAGTATAAGTAAACCCATTAGTTGCAAGCTCATCGGCATAGTAAATATTCCTACCATCTATAACCACGTGCTTCTGCATTATTTTAGCTAGAATATTCCAATTCGGAAGTCTAAATTCTTTCCATTCAGTCACCAATATTATTGCGTGAGCATTATTTGCAGCATCGTAAATATCGGTTGCATATTCCACTTTATCTCCAAAGTGTAACTTTGCCTCTTCCATTGCTGCTGGATCATAAACTCTAACATTGACTTGGTGGTCTAACAGTCTATTGATTAAATTAATAGAGGGTGCATCTCGCATATCATTAGTCCCAGGCTTGAAGGATAGTCCCCAAACAGCTATATTCAGTCCCTCTATATTGTCCTCAAAGTAATGATGTAACTTACGAAACAGAATCTCTTTCTGAATATCATTTACCTCTTCAACCGCTTTTAAAACCCTCATTTCATAGCCATAATCTTTGGCAGTTTTAAGAAGCGCTTTTATATCTTTAGGGAAACAACTTCCCCCATATCCTGCTCCAGGATATAAAAAACTTTTACCTATACGAGAATCACTACCAAGCCCCCTTCTTACCATTGTAACATCAGAGCCAACCAATTCGCATAAGTTTGCAATGTCGTTCATAAAACTAATTCGCGTTGCTAGCATAGCATTAGATGCATACTTTGTCATTTCTGAAGAAAGTATATCCATGAAAAGAACTCTAAAGTTATTCAACAAAAAAGGACGATAGAGCTTTGACATTATTTCCTTTGCTCTATTATTTTCTACTCCTACTACTACCCTATCAGGACTCATAAAATCACTAACAGCAGCACCTTCTTTCAAAAACTCTGGATTAGATGCTACATCAAACTCAATGTGTCCAAGATTGCGTTCTATCAGCTTCTCTTCTATTATTTTTTTTATTTTAGCAGTTGTGCCAACTGGAACTGTACTTTTGGTGACAACAAGCAAATAATTTTGCATATTGGTAGCAATAGTGTGTGCCACATTATACAATGCTGTTAAATCTGCGTTACCTTCTTCGTCAGAAGGTGTGCCAACTGCTATAAATAAAATTGTAATATCATTTATCACAGATTTCAAATCGGTACTAAATTGTAAACGACCGGCTTCATGATTCTTGTTAACAATACTCTTCAATCCAGGTTCATAAATAGGGATTTCACCACGATTCAACATTTCTATTTTATTTGAATCAATATCAATACAAGTAACGTTTAAGCCCATTTCAGCAAAACATGCACCCGATACTAAACCCACATATCCTGTTCCTACTACTGCTATTTTCATTATTTGTTCATTTATACTAAGAGAAATATTGTTTTTAATTAAAAGCTTTGGCGGCTAACTGTTTTTTGAGATTATGAATTGGGTAAATTATGGTAGACATACAAATTGCGCAAACAATAAAAAAGGTAAGCAATACATCTGTAGTTTTTACAATTACTGGATAAGCATCTACCAGATAAGCTCCAGGTGTGCCACCCAATTTTAAAATTCCAAAGTGCTGTTGTAAGAAACTTATAGCTACACCTAAAATAATACCTATTATAATACCTGAGAAAGAGATTAACCACCCTTCAAATAAAAATATTCGTGCAACAGTTTCATCTGCGGCCCCCATACTCTTTAAAATTTTGATATCGTTGCGTTTTTCAATGATAAGAATAGATAAAGGTCCAACAACATTGAAGGCTGCAATAATAAGTATAAAGGAGAGAATAAAGAATGTAACCCATTTTTCGATCTGCAACATCCGATATGATTCTTTCTGTTGTTCAAATCTATCCTCAACCAAATAATCACTGCCAATAATTTGGGCAATAGTTTTACTCACTTTTTGTGCCGACACTCCTTCTTTCAACTTAATATCTAAAGATGACACTTCGTTTTGATATCGAAACAACACTCGTGCAAGCTCTATAGGAACAATTGCCATTTGTTCATCAAATTGAGGCTGATTTAAATTAAATACACCTCCAGCCTGAGCATTGCCCTGCGAAAATGCAGCAGCTGGATTTGTAAGATTAACCTGGACATCACGTTTAGGAACAAAAATCTCTACAGGATCAACGTATCCAGGCCGAACACCCAATGTATAAGCAAGACCTGATCCAAGAGTTACATAATCAACAACATCCTCCCTTAATTTAAATGACCCATCAATTATCAACTTGTCCATCTGAGTCATATATTTGAAGTCTTCAGATACACCTTTTAGAATAACCGGTACCTGCCTATTATTAAATCGGAGCAAGACATTGTCCTCTAGTGACTCTGAAATAAAGTCAATATCAGGATTTTGCAAAGCCATGGTGAATTCCGCAGTGTGATAATCAAATACCTTACCTTTAACTGCAGTTATTTTTAATTCCGGATCAAATGCACTGAATGTAGTTTCAACCAATTTGCCAAAACCATTGAATACGGACAAAGCAGTAACCATAGCCATCGTTGCAACAGCAATTCCACAAACAGACACAAGTGAAATCACATTAATTGCATTATGTGATTTTTTAGAAAACAAGTATCTTCTGGCTATAAATAAGGATAGATTCAAAACAAGTTAATCTTTCAACAAGTTGTCGATATTTTCCAAATAGTCTAATGAGTCGTCTAAATAAAATACTAGATTAGGCACAACTCGCAATTGTTTGCCAACGCGTTTGCCTAATTCAAAACGTATCTGTTTTATATTACCATTGATATTATCAAAAAGCTCTTTCCCTTTTGTCGAAGGAAAGAAACTTAAATATGCATGTGCAATCCCTAAGTCTGGGGTAACACGCACTTGAGTTACTGAAATAAGTACCCCATGCATCTTCTTGGTTTCTAGTAAGAAGATTTCGCTCAACTCCTTCAAGATTAAACGATTTATTTTTTGCAGTCTATTAGATTCCATTTTCAATTGTTTATTTCTTACGTATTATTGTTAAGCCATCACGAATAGGTAAAATCACTTTCTCTATTCGTGAATCCTTTTTGATAAGACTATTAAACTTCAATACACCCTTTGTTTGATCATCATTTTGGAACTTTTGATCAATTACCTTTCCATTCCACAAAGTATTGTCTGCTAATATAACACCACCCTTGCGTAACTTGTCAAAAGCTATATTGTAATAAGAACAATAATCTCTTTTATTAGCATCAATAAAAATTAAATCAAAATAGTTATCCTCATAATCATGCATTAGTTCGATTGCATCACCAATTTTCAATTCTATTTTATGTCCATACTCTGACTCCTGAAAATACTTTCTAATAAAGCTCTCCATTTCATCATCTATCTCTACAGTCACAATTTTAGAATTGTCAGGAGCGCCTTCAGCAATACACAAAGCTGAATAACCTGTAAAAGTTCCTATCTCAAGGATATTTTGGGGCATTAGCATAGAAGCTAATACTTTAAGCAATCTACCCTGTATATTACCAGAGATCATTCTCGGACGCAACAATTTTAAATTTGCTTCACGTGTCATTCTCTTCAGCAATTCTGGTTCAGGATCGATATGTGAAAGTATATACTCTTCTATTTTAAGTTCATCCATTTACAGTCCCACTTATAATGTGTAATCGGGTAAATTGTATTTATCTTTAGCTTCCAACACCTTACTGGCTTCATTGATATCCAAATATGTTGTACCTCCTGTTTCACCAAAGCTTCCTCCTATATATGCAACTCTATCTTCAATATTAATCATATTGTATTTAACAAGCTTTCTAATTGCATCTTCGTAGTAGGCTCTTCTACTCTCTTTAGTATTTTCGATTCCTTCCCCAGGTTGATATTCTGCCCAAACTCCATAAGACAATGATAGTTCACGAGCAAGACGCTCACTTGTAGCCATTGCAAACACAGGTTGAGATCCTCTAAAGGCAGCTAACACACGTGCTGTTCTTCCAGTATGGCTGTCAGTTACAATAGCTTTAGTGTTAAGTTTAGCAGCAGATTTCACAGCTTGTTTAGCTAAAAATGAAGTAATGTCTCTATCATCTCCAGCAGTTGGTACACGAATATCATTTTCCGATAATTTAGATCTCTCAGATTCTCTAGCAACTTGTGTCATTGTTCTAACAGCTTCTACTGGATATTTACCATAGGCAGTTTCACCGCTCAACATCACTGCATCAGTTCTGTAATATATAGCATTTGCAATGTCAGTAATCTCAGCACGAGTTGGACGAGGATTTGATATCATTGAATGAAGCATTTGTGTTGCAACAATAACTGGCTTTTTGAAATAGATTGCTCTGCGAATCAAAGCACGTTGAATAGCTGGTATTTTTTCTTGTGCAACTTCAATACCTAAATCACCCCTTGCCACCATGATACCATAAGCAACCTGTAGAATTTCATCAATATTGTCAACACCTTCTTGATTCTCTATTTTTGCAATAATCTTAATTGAACTATTTTGCTCATCCAATATTTTTTGAACATCTAAAACATCTTGTTTATTTCTAACGAAAGAGTGAGCAATGAAGTCCACATCGTTTTTAATAGCAAACTTAATGTTGTAAATATCCTTTTCAGTCAATGACGGCAAGTCAATACGTACATCTGGTATGTTTACACTTTTTCGGCTTCCAACAATGCCGTCGTTTTGTGATACACAAATCAAATATGTGTCATGAACCTCTATTACTTTCAAGTCAACCTCTCCATCATCAATCAAAATAGCTTTGCCCACATCCATTCGTTCAGTTAGGTTAGGATACGAAACATAGATAGTTTCTCTTGATGAAATACCTTCTGGATTACCCTCTACACGAATTATGTCATCAGTCTTAAGATAAATATCTTCTTCGGCAAATGTTGTTCTAATTTCTGGACCTTTTGTATCCATGAGCAAACCAATACGACTTGAAACTTGACGTACATTATTGATGATTTTCATGAAACCCTCGTCATTAAGATGTGCTGAATTCATTCGCACAACATTCATTCCTTCATCAAATAACTTTTGTATGAAGTCTACCTCGCACCTAAGGTCTGATATTGTCGCAACTATTTTTGTATGTTTAAGCATAATTTGTTTATTTATTATATTTTGATTTATTTAAATTAGAGAGAGTATTACTTATTGTCAATCATCTCAATGATCGCATCTATTGCTAAGCTATATGAGTGCATTCCAAAGCCACTTATTATTCCCACACAACAAGAGGAAATATGAGAGATACGTCTGAACTCTTCGCGTGAATAGACATTTGAAATATGAACCTCCACTACCGGAGTATTAATAGCCTTGATAGCGTCACCAATAGCAATTGATGTATGCGTATAAGCGCCAGCATTCAAGACAATTCCATCATATTCAAAACCAACCTCATGAATTTTATCTATTAGCTCTCCTTCTATGTTCGATTGAAAACAATCTAGCTTCAAAGAGGGATAGTTTTGCTTTATCAGCTCAAAGTATGTATCAAACGACTGACTACCATAAATCTCAGGTTCTCTTTTACCAAGAAGATTTAGATTTGGCCCATTTATAATTTGAATTCTCATTGTTATAGCCTGATTTAGTGTACAAAGATAACAATATTTTCCGGAATAATATAAACAACAAAAGCGACCTTTGACAGTCGCTTCTGTTGTTTAAATATATATTGTTTGTTGATCTACAAACTTACTCAGTTACCTCAGCTTCTTCAGCAATAGAATAATCTGCAGCCACCATGCGTTGATATGATTTGTAACGCCACTGTGCACTTTCTTTTGCTAAAGCATAAAGTTCTTCTGACTCTTCGGGGAATCCTTTCTCAAGTGAAGTATAACGTACTTCTCTTCCTAAGAAATCCTGGAATTTACTCCAATCTGGTTCTTTACTATCCATTATAAATGGATTTTTACCTTCAGCTTCTAACATTGGATTGAAGCGCCACAAATGCCAGTATCCAGACTCAACAGCTTGTTTCTCTTCCCATTGTGCGCTACCCATTCCTTTTTTCAGTCCATGACTGATACATGGAGAATATGCAATAATTACGGAAGGACCTTTGTAAGCCTCAGCTTCTTTCAATGCTCTCAAGAACTGTCCTTGATTTGCACCCATTGCAACCTGAGCTATGTATATATAGCCATAAGTTGTAAGCATCATTCCAAGGTCTTTCTTACGAGTACGTTTACCAGAAGCTGCGAATTTAGCAACTGCAGCCAATGGAGTTGACTTAGAAGATTGTCCTCCTGTGTTAGAGTAAATCTCAGTGTCAAGTACAAGCACATTAATATCTTCGCCCATTGCCAATACGTGATCTAGACCACCAAAGCCAATATCGTAAGCCCATCCGTCACCACCAAACACCCAAATAGATTTCTTTACCATATATTTTTCAAGTGAAGCAATTTCTACTCCCAAAGGAGAAGTGTTCTCTTTAAGCAGAGGTAACAATCTTGTCTGCAATTCTTTTGTTTTGTCGCCATCGTCTTTATTTTCGATCCACTCTTTGAACAACTCTTTAAGTTCATCTGAAAAATCATTCAATATAAGCGCTTGACTCATCAAGTTTTCGATACGATTACGCATGCTTGCATGAGCAATAACAAAACCAAAACCAAACTCAGCATTATCTTCAAATAAAGAGTTAGCCCATGCTGGACCTTTACCCTCTGCATTAGTTGTATAAGGAGTAGAAGGAGCCGACCCGCCATAGATTGAAGAACAACCTGTAGCATTTGCAATCATCATTCTATCGCCATACAACTGAGTAACGAGCTTAATATATGGAGTTTCGCCACAACCAGAACAAGCACCAGAGAATTCAAATAGAGGTTTAGCAAATTGAGAGTTTTTCACATTCATCTTCACATCCACTAAGTGTGCTTTACTTGACACTTTCTCTGTCATGTAGTCCCAATTCTTTTGATTCTCTAGTTGAGAGCTAATGGGAACCATCTCCAATGCTTTTTCGCCTTTCTTACCAGGACAAACATCGGCACAGTTACCACAACCCAAACAGTCTAATACATCCACTTGGATGCGGAATCCCATGTTAGGAAATTGTCTACCTTGAGCCTTTAATAAAACAACATCTTCGCCCAATCCTTCTTGCTCACTCTCATCCAACACAAATGGACGAATAGTTGCGTGGGGACAAACGTAAGCACATTGATTACACTGTATACAGTTTTCGGCATTCCATACAGGAACATGTGATGCTACACCACGTTTTTCATATTTGCTGGTCCCATGATCCCAAGTACCATCTTCGCGACCAGTAAATGTAGAAACAGGTAGATCATAACCACGCTGAGCATTTATAGGTTGAACAACCCTTTTAATAAACTCAGGAACTGACTTAGACGAATCTTCTGTTACTTCTTCAATATTTGCCCATTCTTGTGGAACTTCTACTTTCTCAACCTCTGTTCCTCTGTCAACAGCTAAGTTATTCTTTCTAACTATCTCCTCACCTTTATTACCGTACGACTTCACGATGAATTCTTTCATCTGAGTTACAGCTAGATCATAAGGAATTACATTTGATATTTTAAAGAATGCTGATTGTAGTATAGTGTTAGTCCTATTTCCTAATCCAATTTCGGATGCAATTTTAGTAGCATTTATTATGTAGAAATCTATATTCTTTTCAGCTAGATATTTTTTTATGTGAACTGGTAGGTGATTCCCAACTTCCTCTTTAGACCATATTGAGTTTAACAAGAAAGTTCCTCCCTTTTTCAGTCCTCGCGTCATATCGTAAAGGTTTAGATAGGCCGGAACGTGACATGCTACAAAGTTTGGAGTATTCACTAAATAAGTAGATCGAATGGCTTTGTCACCAAATCGAAGATGTGAAGCTGTGAAACCTCCAGATTTTTTGGAGTCATAAGCAAAATAAGCTTGCACATATTTATCTGTGTTATCTCCTATGATCTTAATTGAGTTTTTATTTGCCCCTACTGTACCATCAGATCCTAAACCATAAAATTTAGCTTCGTAGATAGTGTCGTCCATCGGAATCTCTTCTTTCAAAGGAAGAGATTTGAATGTAACATCGTCCACAATTCCTACAGTAAAGTCGTTCTTAGGCATTGACATTTTCATGTTTTTGAAAATAGCAATTATTTGAGCTGGTGTTGTATCTTTAGACGACAAACCATAAATACCACCAACAATGTTAGGTGCATTTTCTTTACCATAGAAAGAGCTACGTACATCTAGGTACAGAGGTTGTCCTTCAGCACCAGGTTCTTTAGTTCTGTCAATTACAGTAATCTCTTTTGCAGTCTTTGGAATAACTGAAAGAAGAGCTTCTGCTTTGAAAGGGCGATACAGATGAACACTCACCACGCCTACTTTTCTACCATCCTCTTCATTCAGGTAGTCAACAACCTCTTTAATAGTTTCGGTTACCGAACCCATTGCAATAATTACGCGATCAGCTTCAGGATCTCCATAATAATCGAACAACCCATATCTGCGTCCAGTAATGGCAGCTAACTTATCCAAGTATTTTTCAACAATGCCAGGAACAGCATCATAAAAAGGATTAGCTGCTTCCCGCGACTGGAAATAAATGTCATCGTTTTGTGCAGTACCTCTTGTTACAGGAGCATCTGGAGTAAGCGCTCTATTTTTGAATTCAGCCAAAGCTTCTCTATTCAATAAAGGAGCCAAATCCTCAGTCTCAAGGGCTTCAATCTTTTGGATTTCGTGTGAAGTTCTAAATCCATCAAAGAAATGCAAAAAGGGAACGCGACTTTCAATTGCTGCTAAATGAGCAACAGCAGACAAATCCATTACCTCTTGTACAGAGCCTGTAGCAAACATGGCAAAACCTGTTTGTCTTACTGCCATCACATCCTGATGGTCACCAAAAATTGATAAAGCTTGAGCAGCTAATGCACGTGCAGATACATGAAAAACACCTGGCAAAAGCTCACCAGCCATTTTGTACATGTTAGGCAGCATAAGCAACAAGCCTTGAGATGCAGTAAAAGTAGTTGTTAGAGCTCCAGCTTGCAATGCACCATGCATAGCCGCCGCAGCGCCACCCTCAGACTGCATTTCTTGCACCAACACTGGTTGCCCAAATATGTTTTTGCGTCCATTTGCAGACCACTCATCAACATACTCAGCCATTGTTGTAGATGGCGTGATTGGGTAAATAGCAGAAACCTCAGTAAACATATAAGCTACGTGAGCTGCTGCTTGATTACCATCACAAGTTAAAAAGTTTTTTTCTTTAGCCATAATTGTAATTCTCGTTTATTATAATTTTATTTTTATTGTACCATTACACAGCTGACTATTTGCTGCTCCTAATACAGAAATCCAAAAAGCCACAAAGGAATTACATTGCTTTCCTCCGTTTGTATAGTATCAACTACAACAAAATGGGAATGACTTTTCGTATTTTTTTTATCTTCTAATTCTATCCTAAAGTGATATTTATTGTTTACCATGAACTGACTCTTGCGTCCTGATTTATTTACTTTTGTCAACACATTGAGTTGGTTGTAAAAAAAAGTTTCATTCAGTGCCCTACTTTCTACATCTCCAAGTTTAGTTGGAAACATGATATTGGTATTATTCATATACACCATGTTTGGTTTTTTTGGAAAACCACATCCTGGCTTATATAGCATATTAATTAACCTTGCATCCTGTAAATATTTCATGTAGTTCATAACAGTAGCACGCGAAATGCCACAATCTAAACTAAGCTGACTAACATTGGGTGTTGTTGGCGATTGAATGGCCAACAAATAAAAGAGCTTTCGAATCTTTGTAAGATAACTCTGCTCTATTTCTTGAATATAGAGAATATCTACTTCTAACATCATGTTCATGGTTTTGAGCAAGTTCTCAGAATAGTTTCTCTTCTCAAAAAAAAACGGATAGTAACCATGATGGATATAATCTTCAAAGTATTTCTCCACATCTATTATTTTCAGAACGTCAGTGGCCAAAGTCCTATGATTTTTGACTATCTCTTCTATAGAATAAGAAGTCAATTCAACGCCTGTAACTGCTCCTATATATTCTCTAAACGAAAAGCCATGCAAATTGTATGAATGAGCAATATCGCCTATTTGAAGATTAGTCTCTTTTAGCTTGATGACTGAAGAACCAGTGAATACTATTTTCAAGTTTGGATACAAATCGTAGCACTTTCTTAATTCCTGAGACCACTCTGGATATTTAAAAACTTGATCAACCAGAAGGGTCACGCCACCCATTTCTACAAACTTAGCCGCAAAGCTAACTAAAGAGCATTCTGTAAAATAAAAATGATTTAGATTGATGTATAAGCATTTTTTGTCTTTCTCTTCATAATTCTCTTTTGCATATTGTAATAGAAAAGTTGTTTTACCTACACCTCTCGACCCTTTAATACCAATAAGTCTGTGTGACCAATCTATATTGCCCATCAAATATCGGCGATACAGGCAAGGCTCTATATTGTCAATGAGGTATTTATGTGTATTGAAAAATGACTCCACTAATTATAATTTCAATCTGAATCACGAAATTACAACTTATTTATTGAATTGCAAACTCCAGTTAGCAATTTTATGACTTATTTTCACTAAGCTCTGATTAGACAATTGTTAAAGTCAATTCAGTCTGTTCAATCATTCTGTTTATTGGATAGATACTGAATCCTTCTTTTATAATACTCCAAAGTCTAGCAAATGTTAAACCAAGCTTTCATTTAATCTTTTATAGCTTATCAGCGTTATAACTATAAGACTTAAAGCACAGACTACAAACAAAATACAAATATACAATGAAATTAATTATTTTATCAAACCGCCTCCCTGTCAAAATAGAGAAGGACGACAATGGTGAATTCACAGTATCTCCTAGTGAAGGAGGTCTAGCTACTGGACTAGGTTCGCTAGAGACTGAAGCTGAAAAGATTTGGATTGGTTGGCCCGGAATATTCACGGACGACGAAGACGAAAAAAGAGAGATTACCGAACATCTAAACAAACACAATTTCTATCCAGTTTTTCTTAGCGAAGAGCAAATTGAACTATACTATGAGGGCTATAGCAACAGCACAATGTGGCCCTTGTGTCACTATTTTTACTCCTATATCGACTACAGAGCAGAATATTGGACAGCTTACCAAGAAGTAAACAAACTATTTGCCGAAGCAGCATTTCCTCTTTTCAATGACGAAGATATTATCTGGGTGCAAGATTATCAATTGATGCTTTTGCCTGCACTCATCAGAGAGCAAAACAAGATAGTAAGCATCGGCTATTTTCACCATATACCTTTTCCATCCTACGAGCTTTTCAGGGTGTTACCCAAGCGAGAAGCTGTATTGAACGGGCTTTTGGGTGCAGATCTCATTGGTTTTCACACCCACGACTACATGCGTCACTTCATTAGTGCTATCTACAGGGTGCTCCAACTAGAGAGTAGTTTAGATGAAATACAACTGAGCGACCGCGTTGTGCATGTCGACACTTTTCCCATGGGAATAAATTACGAACACTATCACGATGCAGCCCTCAAGCCCGAAGTGAAAGAAAAGGTAACTGAGCTAAGAAAGAATATGGGCAATCACCCAATCATTCTATCGGTAGACAGATTGGACTATAGCAAAGGAATACTTCACAGACTTATTGGGTTCTCTCAATTCTTAGAAAATCATCCTGAATATTTAAGTAAGGTGTCGCTTGTAATGATTGTTGTTCCCTCTCGTGATCAAGTGGACATGTATGCTGATCTGAAAGTAAAAATAGATGAGATGATTGGTAATATCAATGGTCAATATTCTGATCTTGGATGGACTCCCGTTCATTATTTCTATAGAAGCTTCGACTTTGATGAGCTCATTGCCATGTATCACACAGCCGATATTGCATTGGTGAGTCCGCTACGCGACGGAATGAACTTGGTAGCCAAAGAGTACATCGCCACTAAACACTCCAATCCAGGCGTACTAATATTAAGCGAAATGGCTGGTGCCGCTATTGAACTTACCGATGCCATCATTATTAACCCTAATGATACCGAGGAGATTGAAAAATCCATTTATGAAGCGCTAACAATGGATGAAGATGAAAAAATGAGACGTCTAGTAAGAATGCAGAAACGAATCTCGACACAAACAGTCAAAAAGTGGGCAGGAGATTTTGTAGGTGAGTTGGAATCAATTAAAAATCAGAATGTGAATATCAACAAAAAGATTATCACTCAAAACAAACTAAGCTTTATCAAGAAAGATTACGAAAAAGCCAACAGCCGTTTGATAGTGCTAGACTACGATGGCACACTATCCGCATTCGTAAAAAATCCAGAAGATGCCAAACCCACGCAAAGAACTTTAGAACTGATCAAGAATTTGGTGAGCGATCCAAAAAACAAAGTTGTCATCAACAGTGGCCGCAATCACGATATTCTCGACAAATGGTTCGAAGAAATAGACTTAGACCTAGCTGCCGAGCATGGTGCATTTTACAAAAGCCATGGCGAGTGGATACAAAATATGAAGCAGAAACCTGTATGGGACGATGAAATTCTAGATATCATACAGCGCACCATTGATAAAACCCCACGTTCTGAACTCGAGATAAAACAGACCGCACTCGTGTGGCACTATAGAAATTCAGATATATGGTTGGCCGAAATGCGAGAAAAACAATTAGTAAACGAATTGATGGGACCAGTAGCCAGACACAATCTCCAAATTATGCGTGGTAATAAGATTGTTGAAATCAAATCGCCCGACTACCATAAAGGAAGCGAAGTTGAGCGATTGCTCGAAAAGGATACCTACGAGTTTGTTATGGCCATTGGCGATGATACAACCGATGATGATATGTTTAGAGCACTGCCTGAACATGGAATTTCAATTAAAGTAGGCGATTTCTCAGCTGCAGCCCAATACCGTTTGCCATGGCAAGACGAAGTTGTCCCATTTCTTGAAGGTTTAATTAAATAGATATGATAGACTACTTAAACAATCTATTCCATCAAAACGACAATTGGAGACTCGTATTTATAACCCTGATCTTTTTGGTGTCCATTTCTCTACTTCTCTTCATTTTCAATAAAGTGGTGAAGCGATTTCAGAAACGAGCATCCAAAACAAAGTCGTCGATAGATAACTTCTTGATTAAGTTGCTCAAAGTACCAGCTATTTGGATTATATTTTCAACCGCAATACATATTTTCAGCTCCTATCTTAAAGAAGATGCAGAATTCTTTAATGTACTCACCAAGATAAGCCAGATTTTGCTCATTGCCTCCATTGGTTGGCTATTGGTGCAAGGTGTGAGAGCAGTATCTAAGTATTCACAAAACAAATTGGATATTTCAACTACTGACAACCTAGAAGCACGAAGCAAACTAACCCAGATACGTATGTTTGAGGCCGTCATTATTGCCATCATCATCATAGTTTTCATTGCTATTGCTTTGATGACTTTCGAGACGGTTCGCAATTTGGGTAAAGGAATATTGGCCTCAGCCGGGGTGCTTGGTATTATTGTAGGATTGGCGGCACAGCGGAGTGCAGGACAAATACTTTCAGGATTACAAATTGCCATTACCCAACCCATCAAGATAGATGATGTGGTAGTAATAGAGGGTGAGTGGGGAAAAATTGAGGAGATAAATATTACCTATGTATTGGTAAAACTATGGGACGAACGACGCCTTGTGGTTCCCATCGACTACTTCTTGCAAACACCTATTCAAAACTGGACAAGTACAACCTCACACCTCATAGGAACAGTCTATTTGTATGTTTCATACGACTTACCACTTGATCCAATTCGCAAAAAACTAGAAAGCTACGTCAAGACAAACGATAAGTGGGACGGGCGCGTACAAAATGTACAAGTAACCGACAGTAAAGAGTGGTACAAAGAGATCAGACTATTGGTGAGCAGTGTAGACTCGTCCATCAATTGGGATTTGCGTGTGGAGGTGAGAGAAGAGATTATTGATTTCATCAATGAAAACTATCCAGGCTCATTTGCCAAGATTGAAATGATGAACAAACCTACCCAACAAGCAATAGAAGATTTCAAAGCACCTAACACTAGAAAGAAAGATTAGGATTATATGAAGACTGTGGTTTTCAGTCAAAACAGACGTACAAATCCTCATAAATTAAGCTATCTCTACTAAATGAATGAGATAGCTTTCTTTATGAAGATATGCTTTATCACCCTCGGTGCTCTCAGAAAGAAAAATTTTGAGCCCTACAGAAATAAATGTACTTTTGTAACAGAGCGTTCATCATTAAAAGAAATGTCACTCTAATATTTTATAACAAATGCGAATAGGTTTTGATGCAAAACGAGCATTCCACAATAGTCGCGGCTTAGGAAACTACAGCCGACACACCGTCCATGTATTGTCTAAGTATTACCCTGACAATCACTACTATCTTTTCAACCCAAAATCAAAGCGTAAACTTCACGTGGAGATGACCGAAAACATGACGGAAATCAATCCCCAGCATCAGTTTTGGAAATCTCTACCTTACCTGTGGCGTAGTCGTGGTATGAATCGTCAAATAAAAGAGGAAGGTCTTGATATTTATCATGGTCTCAATCAAGAATTGCCTTATGGCATACAACATACCGGCACAAAGACAGTAGTCACCCTGCACGATGCTATATTTATGCGCTTCCCTCAGTTATATTCGGCAAGCTATCGCATGGTGTTTACTGCCAAAAACAAGCATGCCTGCAAAGTGGCCGACAAAATCATTTGCATCAGTGAACAAACCAAACGCGATGCTATTACTTACTTTGGAGCAGATGAAAACAAAATAGAAGTGGTGTACCAGGGATGCAATGTAATCTTTCGCGACACCATAAGCGATGAGCAAAAGCAACTCGTTAGGGAAAAGTACAACCTCCCCTCTGATTTTTTGCTGAGCGTGGGTGCAATTGAAGAACGAAAGAACACCAAACATATAGTGAAGGCCCTCTATCACACCAAGAACCAAGTGCCGCTATTCATTGTAGGCAAACCTACAGAATATACCAAAGAGCTGATCCAATTGATTGAACAACTTGGGATGCTGAACCAAGTCCACATCCTCAACAACGTCGAAACAGAAGATTTACCTGCACTCTATGCCATGGCCAAGATTTTTGTATATCCATCCGTTTTTGAAGGATTTGGCATACCCATTTTGGAAGCGTTGACGGTTGGCACACCTGTTATTACCTCATCTGGTAGCTGCTTTGAAGAGACTGCAGGTCTGCACTCACTATATGCCGATCCAAAAGACCACGAACATTTGGGCGAAACCATCAACCGCGTGCTCCATGATGAAGTACTAAGCAACAAAATGATTGTCGAAGGTAAAAAACATGCTCTCCTTTTTTCGGACGAAAGCATTGCTGACAATTTAATGAGCGTTTACAAAAGTTTGTTCTAAACTTTCCCTTCATATTTAAGATACAGTGAGTACTTTTTTTGCTTTTTCTCGAGAAAAGATACAAAAGCGAGTTCCTTTTATTCATTTTCACGAAGAAAAGTGTAAAAGGCAAGTGCTTTTATTGCATTTACACGTGAAAATGCATGTAAACTAAACAATCCGCAACTTCTTTGCCATAAAAAAGGTGCAAAAGGGCAAAATCAATTTGCCTCATGCACCCATTTCAATTATAAGAGCATTTTAATTTACTCTTTTATACAGGATTATTATTCTACAATCCTTCATAATAAGCATCCAACGCCTCCTTAGCTGCAATGAACGAGCTCTTTTTGCTTCCCAACACTTGGCGCTCTAGTGTGGGCATTAATCTTTCTATCGTTTCATTGCGATAAAAGTCATTTTGCAAGCGCTCATTGATGCTTTCATACATCCAATAGGTAGATTGTTGGTTGCGCTTCACATCAAAGTAACCACTCTCTTTCACAAAAGCAATGTACCGGTCCACCATATCCCAAATTTCGGGAATGCGCAAATCGTAGTAGCCCGAATAGGTGAGCACCTCGGGTGTCCAACCCGATTCGGCAGGTGGAAACAAATGCAATGCATTCTTGAAATGACTTTGAGCAATGTTGGCTGGACCAATATTATCGCCATCGGCTTTGTTTATGACAATACCATCAGCCATTTCCATAATGCCCCGTTTGATACCTTGCAATTCGTCGCCCGTGCCAGCCAACTGTAGCAATAAAAAGAAATCGACCATAGAGTGCACAGCAGTTTCAGACTGTCCCACCCCAACGGTTTCCACAAATATATAATCGAAACCTGCAGCTTCACACAAAATAATAGATTCGCGTGTCTTTCGGGCCACACCCCCCAATGAACCTGCAGTGGGCGAAGGTCTCACAAATGCACTATCCATAACAGCTAATCGCTCCATGCGTGTTTTGTCGCCCAAAATACTCCCTTTCGATCTCTCACTAGATGGGTCAATGGCCAATACTGCCAACTTCTTGCCCTGTTTGCCCAAATGCACACCAAAAGAGTCAATAGATGTACTCTTTCCAGCACCCGGAACTCCTGTTATGCCCACTCTAATGGAACGACCAGCATGTGGCAAACATTTCTCAATGATGGCTTGTGCCAATTTTTGATGATCCTCACGTGAGCTCTCTACCAATGTCACTGCCTGACTAAGCACAGTGATGTTTCCTTTCAGGATTTCCTCAACATACTCATCAACAGAGTACTTCTTACGCTGTTGTTTCGATTTTAAATAAGGATTTACTGTGGGTGGTTTTTCAATGCCTTTACTTACATTGAGACCTAAATATTTTGTTTCCTCTTCGTGATGTTTCATATTGCCTTTAAAGTTTTATATGTATATCCGCATTTTGATGTTTGTTGCAACAACAAGAGTAACGCAAAAGCTGCCCTTTTGTTGCCAATACTATATTAAAGTACCGAATAAAGTCTTTAAACAAAGATACTTTATTCGGCACTTAATAGCAATCTATTGCAATTGTTTTTTATCTTTTCTTAGGTATCACATTGCCTTTTACAGTAAGCGTGTAAACCGTATCGGGAACATTGGTATATACACGCACGCTTTTGCGAAATGTGCCGGGACGATGAACAGTATTATAGGCAACTTTCACCTTTCCCTTTTTGCCTGGCAACACTGGCTCACGGGTATACGTTGGCGATGTGCAACCACACGAAGCAAGAATGCGTTGTATCACAACGGGACTAGTGCCGGTGTTTGTAAATTCGAATTCCGACAGTGCTACTTCTACTTCTTCTTTCACCGATCCGTAATCGTGCTCGCTTTTATTAAATTTCACCTCTGGCTTTTGTTGCGCAAATAATAATCCGCTTAACACAAAACCAAGAAGGAATACAATGCTTATCTTTTTCATAAATTTTCTCTCTATTTTATATGTTATGCAATCATATCTTGATTGCTCTCTTTAGTTATACCACAGTTACAGACACAAAAATAACAAATTCGTTTAAAACAGACTACTCTTTAACGTTAATTCTTATACCGCCCGTGTGCGATGTAAACTCAGGAGCATACATGCACTGAATGGTAGTGATGCCGTTGGAGTAGTTACCAGCTCGATTCACATAAACCTCATATTCCAACACATAAGTGCCACGAGGCAACACATCAAAGTAATAATTGGTAGATGCATCTTTAGATGTTTGGTAGTAAATCACCCTGTTTTGCCAATTGACACCCGACAATTGATTGGCAGGTTCGAAAGCAGCAGCGCGCATATCTTTCAGATGCACAAATTCTAAGTCTCTATCAGCGCGCACAGTCAATCGCACTACTACTTTGTCACCCACAGATAGTGGACTCTCTTCAGTAATTTGCACCAATTGCTTGCCCGACTCACCCGTTTGTGTTCTGAATATCTCTTTTTTCACATCCAACGATGCCGATGTACCTTCAATCTTATCCAAATCTTCAAAGTATTGCCAGTATAGCGCTCCCCAAGCGGGAGTGTTTCCTTTTTGAGCAATGGCTACATTGCCCATGGCAGGCTCAATCTCGGTTTTACTCCACGATTGTTTGAAATAGCCCGTTCCCAATTCTTTACTTTCGGGTTCTATTACTATATCGTTTAAAGTTATAACCGTTTCACCCTCCCCTGCAAACCAATCCGACCCTGTGCTAAGCAATGCATACACTGCATCTATCGTAGCGTGAGTAGATTCCCACAGTTGGGTTTGCTTTTGTTTCAACAACCAGCGTTTCATATTGTCCATCTCTACATCTTTAGCCCCCGCCATGCGGAAAGCCTCCATAATGAAGGTGTGCACCGACACTGCCGATTGAGACATAAAGACCGATGCACGATTATTGGCCCAATACATGCCCATCTCTTCACTGTTAGTAACATGTTCGCGGTAAGATTTTAAAATGGCATCAACTATCTGTTGCTTGCCCTGCTTTTGCATCAATATGGATATGAGCGAACGTTGGTAGAGATTGAAATCTGTCCAATTCTTTTCGATAATAGAAGCGTAGAAGTCATTCATCTCTTTC
>SMEQ01000181.1_pt1 | contig 20320 bp, 21 predicted proteins | sample 2456281 | NCBI WGS metagenome assembly SMEQ01 (sample SAMN10132596, study PRJNA489261) | soil metagenome | isolation source: day1 antibiotic-loamy sand soil ammended with raw manure from dairy cow... | place: USA | collected 2015-04-01
CTTTCCGTGAAATGGCTCTTTTTGGGAAAATCCCAGGTATTAAAAAATCAAGTTGGTAATTTATTAGGAAAACACAATGAATACAGATCCTATAGCAGATTTCTTAACTCGAATTCGTAATGCGAGTAGCGCACAATTAAAAATGGTTGAAATTCCTGGTTCTAATGTAAAAAGAGCCATGACAGAAATCCTTTTTGATCAAGGTTACATCACTAACTACAAGTTTGAGGAGGATGACAAACAAGGAGTGATCAAAATCGCCCTTAAGTACAATCAGTCGACTAAAGTACCGGCTATTACTAAATTGGAACGTGCTTCACGTCCTGGTTTAAGAAAATATAGCAGTGCTTCTGAAATGCCTCGTGTATTGAATGGTCTTGGAATTGCAATCGTTTCTACTTCTAGAGGTGTAATCACTGATAAAGAAGCAAGAAGAGAAAATGTAGGTGGAGAGGTTCTCTGCTACGTATATTAATTTATAACCAAAGTTAAAAATGTCAAGGATAGGTAAATCCCCAGTTACGATCCCGAGTGGAGTAGAAGTAACATTAAACGGAACTACGGTTACCGTTAAGGGTCCTAAAGGTTCTTTAACGCAAGAAATTGATTCTTGTGTTAAAGTGAACATCGAGGACAATGTAATCACTTTTAGCCGCGAATCAGACGCACCAGCTCATCGAGCTAAGCACGGTTTATACCGTTCATTGATCAGTAACATGATCATTGGTGTATCAGAAGGGTACAAGAAAGCAATGGAAATTATCGGTGTAGGTTACCGTGCAACTGCAACAGGTCAAATGTTGGAGTTGTCACTCGGTTTCTCTCACCCAGTAATTTTCGAATTGCCTTCAGAAATTAAGGTATCTGCAGACACCCAAAAGGGTAAAGCTCCAGTTGTAACTTTAGAATCATTCGACAAGCAGTTGATTGGTCAAGTTGCTGCCAAAATTCGTTCTCTTCGTAAACCAGAACCTTATAAAGGGAAAGGAATTCGATTCGTAGGTGAAGAAATTAGAAGAAAAGCTGGTAAGGCTGCAGGTAAAAAATAATTCGTAATTATCATGGCATTTAGCAAATTAAAAAGAAGAGCAAAAATTAAAAGAAGAATTAGAAAGAGAATTTCTGGCACTTCTGTATTGCCTCGTTTGACGGTTTTCCGTAGTAATAAACAAATTTACGCACAATTAATTGATGATGTAAATGGTGTTACTTTAGCTTCGTCTTCCTCTTACAATAATAAAGCAACTGAGAAACTTACTAAAGTTGAACAAGCTGCTGTTGTTGGTAAAGAAGTAGCTGAAAAAGCAATTAAGGCTGGGGTAGAAAAAGTCGTTTTCGATAGAAACGGTTACTTGTATCACGGTAGAGTTAAATCATTGGCTGACTCAGCAAGAGAAGGCGGACTTAAATTTTAAACGAGATGGCACAAAATATTAATAGAGTAAAACCTACAGACGTAGAACTTAAAGATAAGTTAGTTTCTGTGAATCGTGTAACGAAAGTGACCAAAGGTGGTCGTACGTTCAGTTTCTCAGCAATCGTTGTTGTAGGTGACGAAAATGGTATCGTTGGACATGGACTTGGTAAAGCTAAAGAAGTAACTGAAGCTATTACGAAGGGAATCGACGATGCAAAAAAGAATTTGATCAAAGTTCCGATTGCACACGGAACTATTCCTCACTCTCAGATTGGAAAATTTGGAGGTGCTGAAATTCTACTCAAACCAGCACGTGTTGGTACAGGTGTAATTGCTGGAGGTTCGATGAGAGCTGTTCTAGAAAGCGCAGGTATTCATAACGTATTGGCTAAATCTCAAGGGTCTTCAAACCCACACAACGTTATTAAAGCAACAATGGATGCACTTTCCAATATGAGAGATGCGGTAGCAGTTGCAAAACAACGTGGTATTAGTTTGGATAAAGTGTTTAACGGTTAATATTACAAAAATGGCTACAATTAAAATAAAGCAAGTAAGAAGCGCTATTAAACGCCCAGAAGATCAAAAAGCTACAATTATAGCTCTTGGATTTAAAAAGTTAGGTCAAACCATTGAAAAAGAAGCAACGCCTCAAATCCTTGGAATGATTAAGAAAATACAACACTTAGTTGAAGTTGTAGAGTAGAATCTTAAAATCGAATTAAAATGAACTTAAATAATTTAACTCCAGCAAGTGGCTCTGTAAAGCAAGGAAAACGTATCGCTCGTGGTCAAGGATCAGGACGTGGTGGAACTGCTACAAGAGGACACAAAGGAGCAAAGTCAAGATCGGGATATAGCAAAAAAGTAGGATTCGAAGGTGGTCAAATGCCACTTCAAAGAAGAGTTCCTAAGTTTGGCTTCAAAAATATCAACCGAGTAGAATACAAAGCAATTAACCTAGATATTATTCAATCTCTGATTGAAAGAAAAAATATTACTGAAGTTACACCAGAAGTTCTGCGTGATAACGGTATTATTTCTCGTAATGATCTAGTGAAAGTTTTAGGTCGTGGTGAGTTGAAAACCAAGATTAATGTTACCGCTCACAAGTTTTCAGAAACTGCAAAAGCAGGAATTGAAGCAAAAGGTGGTAATTGTTCAGAAATCTAATTAACTTTGCCAACATTTTTTCCAAATGAAGAAGTTTATACAGAATATTAAAAACATATGGAAAGTAGAAGAATTGAGAAAGAGAATCATTTTGACTCTTTCTCTAATTCTTGTTTATCGCATTGGGTCATTCGTGATTCTTCCAGGAGTAAACTATGAAGCGTTAAAGCTTGCTAATGCTCAAGGGGATTCGAACGCATTGACTTCTTTGCTTTCTCTATTTTCCGGTGGTGGATTCTCCAACGCTTCTATCATGGCGTTGGGTATTATGCCATATATTAGTGCATCGATCATCATGCAACTAATGGGTATGGCTGTCCCAGCTGTACAGAAAATGCAAAACGAAGGTGAATCTGGAAGAAAGCAGATTAACAATTACACGCGTATCTTAACGATTGCGATTTGTGCTTTGCAAGCTCCTGCATACCTAACTCAATGGGTTGGTAACAAAGGGGCATTGCCAATTGATGCAGATGCAATTTGGTGGATACAGTCCGTGGTTGTTATGATTGCTGGAGCCATGTTTGCGGTCTGGTTAGGTGAAAGAATCACTGACAGAGGGATTGGAAATGGTATTTCCTTGTTAATTACTGTAGGTATTTTGGCAAGTTTACCAGGTGCGTTTATCGCTGAGATTACAATGAACAAAAGCAACTTAATTAAGATTGTGATTGAAATTGTCGTCTTTATGCTGATTGTTCTTGCGACCATTCTAATTGTTCAAGGTGTTCGAAAGATACCCATGAATACAGCTAAAAGAGTTGTAGGATCAAGAAGTGTTACCGATCAAGCTGCTAGAAGTTATTTGCCTATTAAGGTAAATGCGAGTGGTGTAATGCCAATCATTTTTGCTCAGGCAATTGTTACCATTCCGATGATGTTGATGTCGAGTTCAACAACATCTGCGGGAAGTTGGTGGCAAACTGCTTTCTCAAACATGTATAGTGTTCCATACAACTTGTTACTAGCGTTGCTAATTATTGTTTTCACATTTTTCTACACTGCTATTATGATTAACCCTCGTAAGATGGCAGATGATATGAAGAGAAATGGTGGTTTTATTCCTGGGATTCGTCCTGGTGAAGAAACTGCAGAATACATTGATTCCTTAGTTTCTAGAATTACGCTTCCAGGATCTATCTTTTTAGCAATTATCGCTATTATTCCAGCAGTTGCTCACGCAGCAGGAATCACTTCAGGTTTTGAAATGTTCTTTGGTGGTACTTCTTTATTGATTATGGTATCAGTTGTGTTGGATACACTTCAGCAAATTGAAACTTATTTATTGAACAGACACATGGATGGCTTGATGGATGGTACCAAAGTAAAAGGTCGTAGGGTTTCGAATGAATTATCTGGATTTTAATTATGGCTAAACAAACATCAATTGAACAAGATGGTGTAATCATTGAGGCTTTATCTAATGCGATGTTCCGCGTTGAATTAGAAAACGGTCACATCATTACAGCACATATTTCTGGGAAGATGAGAATGTTCTACATTAAAATTTTACCAGGGGATAAAGTAAAAGTGGAAATGTCTCCTTATGATTTATCAAAAGGTCGTATCACTTTTAGATATAAATAGACACTTTTTAAATAAAAAAGAAAATGAAAGTTAGAGCTTCAGTTAAAAAACGTTCTGCAGATTGCAAGATCGTTAAAAGAAAAGGTAGAGTTTACGTGATTAATAAAAAGAATCCTAAACTTAAACAAAGACAAGGATAATAGTATAGAATTATGGCACGTATAGCAGGGATAGATTTACCAAAGAAAAAAAGAGGTGTTATTGGTTTAACATACATCTTCGGAATTGGTCGTAGTACAGCTTCTACGATTTTAAAAACGAATGAAATTGATGAGAATATCAAAGTTCAGGACTGGACTGATGAGCAAATCAACGCAATTCGTGAAACATTGTCATCCATTAAAGTGGAAGGACAATTGCGTTCTGAAATTCAACTACACATCAAACGTTTGATGGATATCGGTTGTAACAGAGGGATTCGTCACAGAACTGGTTTACCTTTAAGAGGACAAAGAACGAAAAATAACGCTCGTACTAGAAAAGGTAGAAGAAAAACAGTTGCGAACAAGAAAAAAGTTAGTAAATAATAAGTAAGATGGCAAAGTCTAATCAAAAGAAGAAGAAAAATGTCAAAGTAGATGCATTGGGTGAAGCGCATATTCAAGCTACCTTCAACAATGTTATTATTTCTTTGACAAACAACGCTGGTCAAGTTATCTCTTGGTCATCGGCTGGAAAAATGGGTTTCCGTGGTTCTAAAAAGAACACTCCGTATGCTGCACAAGTTGCTGCTGAGGATTGCGCGAAAGAAGCTCATGACTTCGGATTACGTAAAGTTAAAGTATTTGTAAAAGGACCTGGAGGAGGACGTGAGTCTGCAATTCGTTCTTTGCATAATGCTGGAATTGAAGTGATTGAAATCGTGGATATCACACCGATGCCACACAACGGTTGTCGTCCACCGAAAAAGAGAAGAGTTTAATAATCAAAGAGTTCCAAATACATTGGGAAGCTATCGAAGGACAAAGCCTTAATTCATAGCTCTCTTTAACTAATAAATATAAAATGGCAAGATACACAGGTCCCAAGTCGAAAATTGCTCGACGTTTCCTAGAACCAATTTTTGGTCCAGACAAATCTCTTGATAAAAGAGCTTACGGTCCAGGTCAACACGGTCCATCCAAAAGAAGAGGTGGCAAGAAATCAGAATATGCGATTCAATTACTTGAAAAGCAGAAAGCAAAATATACGTATGGTATTTTAGAACGTCAGTTCGAAAATATGTTCGTTAAAGCTTCAAGAAGCACTGGTATTACCGGTGAAGTTTTACTTCAATTATGTGAAACACGTTTAGATAACATCGTTTATAGAATGGGAATTTCTCCTACTCGTAGAGGTGCACGTCAATTGGTTTCGCACAAACATATCACTGTAAATGGTGAAGTTGTAAATATTCCTTCTTATACTTTAAAAATTGGTGATGTTGTTGGTGTTCGTGAAAAATCTAAATCTTTAGAGGCGATTACTTCATCTTTAACATCAAATAACAAGAAATACGATTGGTTGGATTGGAATCCATCTGATATGACTGGAAAAGTTTTAGGAATTCCTTCTAGAGACATGATTCCAGAAAATATCAAAGAACAATTAATCGTAGAATTGTATTCTAAATAATAATTTAAAGAATTAACATGGCTATTTTAGACTTCCAAAAGCCCGATAAGGTTATCATGATTCAGTCTGATGAGCATAAGGGTCAATTTGAATTTCGCCCTCTCGAGCCTGGTTACGGTATTACCGTTGGGAACGCGTTGCGTCGTATCTTGCTATCTTCACTTGAAGGTTTTGCAATTGCGTCAATTCGTATTGAGGGTGCAGATCACGAGTTCACAACATTGAAAGGTGTAGTTGAAGATATCACTGAAATTGTTTTAAATTTAAAGCAAGTTCGTTTCAAACAGCAAATTGAAAATACAGACAACGAAACAGTTATTATTTCTGTGTCTGGAAAAACTCAATTAACTGCTGGTGATTTAGGTAAATTTACTTCTGCTTTCCAAGTACTTAATCCAGATTTAGTAATCTGTAACATGGAGTCTTCAGTTAAATTTGAAATGGAAATGACGATCATCAAAGGTCGTGGTTACGTTGCAGCTGAAGAGAATAAAATCAGTAACGTTCCTTTTGGAACAATCTTTATTGATTCTATTTTTACTCCGATTAAAAATGTAAACTATACGATTGAAAACTTTCGTGTGGAACAAAAAACGGATTACGAAAAGTTGGTGATGGAGATTACGTCTGATGGGTCTATTCATCCAAAAGATGCGTTGAAAGAAGCAGCAAAGATTTTAATTCACCACTTCATGTTATTCTCAGATGAGAAAATTACATTGGATAGTGAAGTGAAATCAGAAACTGAAGAATTTGATGAAACTTCTCTTCATATGCGTCAATTGTTGAAAACAAAATTGGTCGATTTGGATCTTTCAGTTCGTGCTTTGAATTGTTTAAAAGCAGCTGATGTTGAAACTTTGGGCGACTTAGTTTCATACAACAAAAATGATCTCTTAAAGTTCCGAAACTTTGGTAAAAAATCACTTACTGAATTAGAGGACTTGATAGACAGTAAGGGTTTAAACTTCGGAATGAACGTGTCGAAGTACAAACTGGATAAAGAGTAAAATAATCGAATAAAGTATTTCAATAATGAGACACGGTAAAAAAAATAATTCATTAAGTAGAACAGCTTCGCACAGAAAAGCGATGCTTTCTAACATGGCCTGTTCTCTGATAGAGCATAAACGCATTACTACAACTGTAGCTAAAGCGAAAGCTCTTCGAGTATATGTTGAGCCATTAATAACTAAATCTAAAACAGATTCAACTCATTCAAGAAGAACAGTTTTTAGCTATTTGGGTAATAAAGAGTCTGTTTCAGAATTATTCAGAGATGTTGCACCGAAAGTTGCAAATCGTCCTGGAGGTTACACGCGCATTATTAGAACCGGATACCGTCTAGGTGATAATGCAGAAATGTGTATGATTGAATTGGTTGACTTTAACGAATTGATGTTAAACGAAACTGCTACAAAATCTACAACAAGACGTTCTAGAAGAGGTCGTGGAGCGAAAGCTGCTGATACAACTGAAACGACTGTTGAGACTGTTGAGACTGAAACTGAAGCAACTGTTGAAGATGCGCCGGAAGCGAAAGTGGACGAAGCAAAAGATGCGGATGCTTCTGCAGAAGAGAATAAAGAAGAAGAAAAATAGTATTTTTTTTCTTAATATTAAAAGGAGACGTGTTTACACGGTCTCCTTTTTTTGTTTTATAGCGGGTGTTCATAATTGTTGTCATTTTGTTAATTAATATCAAGTTCTTTCAGTTTGAAAATCCTACCTTTGTAAAAAAAATACTTTTAGATGGAAGAAAATAAACCAGCCATTCTTTTACTTGAAGATGGCACTTTTTACTTAGGCATTGCTGTTGGTAAAACTGGAACTACTACAGGTGAAATTGCTTTCAATACGGGAATGACCGGTTATCAGGAAGTTTTTACTGATCCATCTTATTATGGACAAATCGTCATCATGACTTCACCGCATATCGGAAACTATGGAGTGAAAGACAGTGAGAGTGAATCGGATGGCGTTATGGTTTCTGGTTTAGTTACTAAAAAGTATTCTGATGTTTATTCTCGTACTTCTGCCGATGGTTCTTTGGATAACTTGATGGTTGAAGGTAATTGTGTCGGTATTTCCGATATTGATACACGTTCATTGGTTCGACACATTCGAAACAAAGGTGCCATGAATGCGATTATTTCTTCTGAAATTTTGGATGTGGAGGTTTTAAAGACAAAATTAAAAAATGTTCCTACCATGGAAGGTTTAGAATTGTCCTCTAAGGTTTCTACCAAAGATGTTTTTGACTCTAAACCAGAAAATCCAACGCTGAAAGTTGCTTTACTTGATTTAGGAGTAAAAAGAAATATCATTAAATGTTTAGTAGACAGAGGATGTCACGTTCGCGTATTCCCTATGAATGCAACTCTGGATGAAATGAAAGCCTTTCAACCGGACGGATATATGATTTCTAACGGTCCTGGTGATCCAAGTTCATTGATAAGTCAAAAACAAGTTGTAACCCAAATTGTTGATGAAGGTTTAGTCATGTTTGGTATCTGTTTAGGACATCAACTTCTTGGTTTAAGTCAAGGCTTGAAAACGGAAAAAATGTTTAATGGACATCGTGGTGTGAATCATCCCATTAAAAACCTTAAAACTGGTAAAGGTGAAATCACTTCTCAGAATCATGGTTTTGTTATTTCGAAAGAAGGAATCTCAGAAAATTCGAAGGTGAATGTCACGCATATTCACTTGAACGACGATACGGTTGCGGGGATTGAAGTGATTGGTAAACCAATCTTCTCCGTTCAATTCCACCCTGAAGCCGCTGCAGGACCACATGATTCAAGGTATTTATTTGATCAGTTTGTTGAAAACATGAAACGGTCAAAATCTTAAATTGTAACCCCTAATTAAATCATAATGAGTACAATTGTAAAAGTTGTCGGTAGACAAATTTTAGATTCACGAGGTAATCCGACCGTCGAGGTTGATGTCATCACTTCATGTGGAAGTAAAGGCCGAGCAGCCGTTCCTTCTGGTGCATCCACTGGTGTTCACGAAGCAGTGGAATTAAGAGATCAGGATAAAGCTGTTTACTTAGGTAAGGGAGTTTTAAAAGCTGTAAAAAACGTCAACGAAACCATTGCAAATGCACTTGTTGGAATGTCTGTTTTCAATCAAAAGGAAATCGATACGCGCTTGTGCGAGTTGGATGGAACTGAAAATAAATCAAATTTAGGTGCCAACGCTATTCTTGGTGTCTCTTTGGCTGTCGCTAGAGCTGCTGCTGAAGTAGTGATGTTGCCTCTTTATCAATACATCGGTGGAGTGGGTGCTGTAACCATGCCTGTTCCGATGATGAATATTTTAAATGGCGGTTCTCACGCTGATAACTTGATAGATATTCAAGAATTTATGGTGATGCCTTTAGGAGCTTCTTCTTTTTCAGAAGGACTTCGTTGGGGAACAGAAATTTTCCACCACTTAAAAGACGTTTTAAAAGCACGTGGATTGTCAACGAATGTGGGCGATGAAGGTGGATTTGCTCCCAATTTAGGATCCAACGAAGAAGCGATCGAATTGGTTATTGAAGCAATCAGAAAAGCTGGATTTACACCAGGAAAAGATGTTTACATTGCTTTGGACGCAGCGTCCTCTGAGTTTTATAAAAATGGTAAATACGTTTTTGAATCAACAGGAGATTCAAGATCTTCTGCTGAAATGGTTCAGTTTTGGAAAGAATGGATTGAAAAATATCCGATTATTTCAATTGAAGACGGATTGGATGAAGATGATTGGGAAGGCTGGAAATTATTAACCGAATCAATTGGAGATAAAATCCAAATCGTTGGTGATGATTTATTTGTTACCAATACCAAAAGGCTTCAGAGAGGTATTACGGAGAGTACAGCAAATTCTATTTTGATAAAAGTAAATCAGATCGGAACGTTAACCGAAACCATTGAAGCGGTGCAAATGGCAACTCGAAATGGATATACTTCTGTGATGAGTCACCGTAGTGGAGAAACCGAAGATCATTTCATTGCAGATTTGGCCGTTGCTTTGAATTGTGGACAAATCAAAACGGGTTCTGCATCACGAAGCGATAGAATATCAAAATACAATCAATTATTGCGAATTGAAGAAGAGTTAGGTAAAGCTGCTGTTTATCCTGGTAAGACTTTTAAATTTCTATAATTTTTTTTATAAAATAGGTTGTCCTTTTTTAATTTCAAAGCTTGTCAGTAAATGACAAGCTTTTTTATTTCCTTATCATTCACTTTTTTATTTATATTTGTCCTCTTAATGTATTTTTTATTTCAATCTTTATGACTCACTACTTTAAACATGTAATTTGCATATTTTCTATTTTCTTTTCTTTTTCGTTGTTTTCTCAAAATGAGTTTATAACGCATTGGTCGGCACCGGTAGACTCCGTGATTACTATTCCCACACGTTTCTCTTCTGCACCATATAACTATACGGTTTCGTGGCAGAGTTTAACGACTCCGGCTTTTAACGGATCGGTTTCGGGTCAAACGGGGAACTATGTCATTTCGAATGTTCCGGCTAACGACACCATCGAGGTTAAAATATCAGGTGTTTTCCCTCATTTCTATATGCGATATGGTGATCAAAGAAATTTTTTAACCAAAGTAACCCAATGGGGAGATAATCAATGGCAAGATATGTCTTGGGCATTTGAAGGGTGCGAAAAACTTATTTTAACAGCAACAGACACTCCTGATTTAACGGCCGTAACTTCCATGGAAGGAATGTTTTCAGGATGTAAAATGTTTAATCAACCCATCAACGATTGGGATGTATCGAATGTTACAAATATGAATGATTTATTTTCAAGCGATAGTTTGTTTAATCAGCCTTTAAACACTTGGAACGTCTCAAATGTTACTAAAATAAACGACATGTTTTCTGGTGCATTGGCATTTAATCAACCTTTGAATTCTTGGGATGTTTCCAATATAACTACGATGAAAATGGTATTTGCAGGCGCAATTTCCTTTAATCAACCATTAGCTAATTGGGATGTTTCTCAAGTTACAAATATGTACGGAATGTTTAATGAAGCGACTGCATTCAATGAGCCTTTAAATAGTTGGGATGTTTCCAATGTCATTAACATGGAAAGAATGTTCTTAAATGCCGCGGTGTTTGATCAGCCAATAGGTAGTTGGAACGTTTCAAACGTATTAAGAACCAATGAAATGTTTTTAAATGCCATCGCATTTAATCAACCGATTGATAGTTGGGATGTTTCATCTGTTGAGTACATGTATGAAATGTTTCGAGGTGCAATTGCTTTTAATCAAGCTCTCAACAATTGGGATGTTTCAAATGTAACAAGCATGAACATGATGTTTTATGGAGCTTCAGCTTTCAATCAAGCGATTAATAATTGGGATATTTCTAATGTAATTGATATGACTGATATGCTTTCAGGCGCAATTTCTCTCTCGTATTGTCATTACGATGACGCTTTAATCGCTTGGAAGTCCTTGCCAAATGTACCAACAAATATTTCTTTCGGTGCTGTGGGTGTAAAATATTCAATGAAAGGACAGAATAGTAGAAATTTATTAAATACATATCACAATTGGACATTGATAGACGACGGTATTGCAAACGGAATTGAGGTAAGCGTAACTGCTAGTAATAACGGCTTTTGTATTGGAAATATGTCCACGTTAGAAGCAACAAGTAATGTGTTAGGCACTTCCTATATTTGGAATGAAGGCTTACCAGCTTTAGACGGTCATACGGTTACACCTTTAGTTACAACAGACTATGTGGTGATAGGAACAGATATTTTAGGTTGTAAAGATTCAGATACCATCACAGTTGTGGTGAATCAATTACCTAATATTCTTTTACAAGCAAACCAAACAACAATCTGCGAACGAGATACGGTTACTTTGACCGTTACAGGTGGAAATGATTATTTTTGGAATGAAAGCTTGGATCCTGTAGCTAGTAATTTAGCAACTCCTTTGGTCTCTACAGAGTATATCGTGATCGGTATTGATGCTCATGGATGTGAAAATTCAGATACACTTACTGTCAATGTAAACCCTGCTCCAATTGTTGTATTACAGTCTAATAATTCAGTAATTTGCAAGGGAGAGACAACTAGTTTAACTGCTTCTGGAGCTGAATTATACACTTGGAATCAAGGATTAAATGATGGTGCAGCACAAAGCGTAGCCCCAATAGGAACTACCAATTATATCGTAGTGGGCACTGACCTTCAGGGTTGTAAGAATTCAGATACATTGAAGGTACTTGTTCATGATTTACCGCTAGTTACATTGCAAGCAAATAAACTGGTTATTTGTGAAGGACAATCCGTTGACCTACTTGCTTCTGGTGCCAGTACATATACTTGGAATAATGGTTTAAGTGCTGGAGCTAATAAAACAGTTTCCCCATCTACTTCCTTGGAATACGTGGTTGTGGGTAAAGACGTAAACGGTTGTGAAAATTCAGATTCGCTATTTATAACTGTTGAAAACTGTCTTAGTGTTTATGAAACAAAAGCAGAGAATGTCGTTGTATATCCAAATCCAGCATCTGATTTCATTACAATTAAGGGAACTGATCTAGGCTCTGCTTTTCATACGGTTCAAGTTGTAAACTTAGCAGGAAAAATTTTATATTTTTCCCAAATCATGCACGCTGAAATATCCATTGATGTTTCGAATTTATTGAACGGAATATATTTTGTTCAACTTATTGGGAGTCAAAACAAAACGTTTAAGGTAGAAGTTAAGAACTAGTCCTTAATATCAACAATTTGAGAGAGCGCAGTGATTAATTCATTGCGCTTTTTTTTTGATAGCATTTCAAGAATAGCTGATTTCTTAAGCGTATTGAGCCAACTTTTTTATGGTAGCTTCGTCAATCAAATGTAAAACAAAAACACAATCTAATGATATTAAAATTTTTTACTTCCTTTTTGGTTGTTATGATCTTTCATATAGGATATAGTCAAACATTAACGGCAGCCGACCAAACGACATTTTTTGCTCAATGTATGATTGAGCTTAATTCTCCTCAACAAGCCGATGAACTAGTTTTTAATTTGAGAGAAAATCCATATGTAAAGATTGTGCGAGTAGATTGGCCAACCAAAAGAGTGTTTTTAATTACTGAAAATATAGACGAATTTACTGAAGACACCTTTCTTTCTTGGTTAGGAGAGCTTTCATTACTGTCAAGTTGTATTCAAGTTGGTTTACATGGCGTTGACTTAGTTAATCCATTCCCTTTTACCAACTGTAATAACTAAGAACACATGAAAAACTATCTTTGTACTTTATTTTTACTGTTAGTAAGTTCTTTATTTTCAGTTGCTCAAACAACTACACCTAATAATTGTAATGGTGCTGTTTCAGGGTGTACAACCCCTTCTTTTACCATTCAGCCCAATAATCCAACAACAAATATTGTAGATTTTACTTCGGGAACTGTTTCTAATCCAAGTTCTAATCCAAATGGAGGAAATGCAGGATGTTTGTTAACAGGAGAAACAAGTTCAACCTTTATTACCATCTCTATTGTCACTTCTGGAACTTTACAATGGTCAATTCAAGGACCTTCTGCTTTTGGGTGTTTTGATTGGATAATGTGGCCGTACAATGGACTTTCGACTTGTGCAGCGATAACAGGTAATACTCAACCACCGGTTTCTTGTAATTGGAACGGAAACTGTAATTCATTTACAGGAATGGCACCTGCAGGCTCGCTTCCTCCAGGAGCAAATTCCTCTAATTTTGAAGTTCCTTTAAACGTTACTGCTGGGGAGACTTATTTACTCTGTCTTTCAAACTTTAGCAGTACTTCGCAGAATGTTAATTTAAATTTCTTTGGAACCGCAATGGTGGCTTGTGAGCCTTCAGCGCCAGATCAAACCGTTTGCTTAGGTACTTCTGCAAATGTAACCATCGCTACTCCAGGGTTAATCAACCCGACTTTTAATTGGTTGGTTACAACCGGAGTTTCAAGCACTACTGCAGGAACAAATGTATCTGTAACACCAACTGCAACTACATTATATCAAGTAGAGGTGAGTTCTGCAGGAAACGCTTCAACTCCTCCGTTTTTTGATACAATTTCATTTACTATTACGGTGGTTTCACCTCCAACACCAAGCGCGGGTTTAGATCAAAGTGTATGCTTGGGACAGACATTAACTTTATCAGGAGTAAACAGTTCTGCATCGAATACCAGTTCGTGGACTCGGATCGTTCCTTCAGGGATGACCCCTCCTGCAACAGCCAACTTTGCTCCGAATTTAACTTCTTTAACTCCAACAGTGACTGTTAATCAACCCGGAGTTTATCAATTTGTTCTAAGTGAAGTCAATGTTGTTTGCGGTACAGTAAGGGATACAGTGGTTGTTACTGTTTCTCAACTTAATCAGACAGCGAGCACAGTAAAACCGAGTTGCGCTGGAAGTAATGATGGTCAAATTTCAATAAACAGTCCAAGCGCTACTGAATTTAGTTTTGATAACGGTTTAACTTGGCAATCTGTTTCTGTTAAAAGTGATTTAACTGCAGGAACCTATACTGTTTGTTCTCGAAATGCGTTAGGTTGTCAAAAATGTTCTCTTGTTACGTTGACAGACCCACCTTTGGTCACGCTGGCTTTATCAAACGACACTTTAATTTGTCAAAACGGTACGGCATCCTTAGTTGCTCAAGGCGGAAATGGAACAGCTTTTATATATCAATGGAGTCATACCGCTAATCCAAGTGGAACTCAAACCGTGAATTCAATTATAGATACTTATTACGCTGTGATTGCAACGAATGAACTGGGTTGTTCTTCTTTATCAGATTCAATATTGGTTTCTGTGCGTGAACCAATTAGTGGTAATTTGACTCAAAATATTGCTATATGTCCCAATTATTTAGACTCATTAACAGCGATTGGAAATGGGGGAATTGGATTGCCATACACTTTTGTGTGGTCAACCAATGAGAATCATGTTGGAGATACGAGTAAAATCATTGTACAACCGATGGCTACGACAGTTTATTCAGTTACCATTACCGATGGTTGCGAGTCTACTCCACTGGTTTTGTCTAGCGAAGTAGTTGTGTATGCCAATCCTGTTCCGTTGTTTAGTGTGGAGGATAATTCAATTTGTGAACCTGCAGTGTTTCAGCTGATTGATTTAACGGATCCAGCGAGTGTTGTTCAAATGGCTTGGAATATATCAGATGGTCAAAGTTATGTAAACACCAATGTGGTTTTTACGGATTCGATGTACCAAGGTGCGTATGACGTTCAAATGATTGTGATATCACCGGACGGATGTATCGATTCTTTAACACAACCAAATTTTATTACGTCTAATCCAACTCCAATCGTAGATTTTAGTTGGACACCTATTCCAGTAACAATATTTAATACAAGTGTATTGTTCTTAAATAAAACTACACATGGCGACGCATACTCATGGACGTTTGATGGTGCCTTACCTTCAAGTTCTTCAGTAGAAACGCCTCGGGTAAAGTATCCAGAAGGAGTTGAAAGCGATTATTCTGTCACTTTAATTGCAACCTCCCCATTTGGATGCATGGACTCTTTGACTGAAACGGTGCGTGTTAATTCAGAAATTATTTTGTATGCACCAAATGCATTTACACCAGATGGAAATGAATTTAACCAAACATGGCGTGTTTTCATGGAGGGTATTGACATGTATAGCTTTCATTTAGAAATATTCAACCGATGGGGTTCAATGGTCTGGGAGTCTAAGGACATTGAAACAGCATGGGACGGAACATTCAACGGTGAACTTCTGCAAGAAGGAACTTACACATGGGTCATTCATGCTTTGGATCAATATTCTGATCAAGTGTATGAATTTAAAGGACATGTTTCAATTTTGAGATAACAAACAGGTATTCGAATGTTGTGTTTTCCAGATGGAAAGACGGAAATTTTTATATCGGAATGACTTTCCATGCTGAATAACTTGTATTTTTGTGCGTAAAGAAACAGGTTATGAACACGCAAGAATTTCAAAAAGATATACAACAAGGAATACCAACTGTACTACCAGCTAAAAAGAGTTATGATTTAGAAATAAATCACGCTCCAAAGAGAAAAGACATTCTTACCAAAGAAGAAAAAAAGCTGGCTCTACAAAATGCCTTACGATATTTTCCTTTGGAATTTCATGCTGCGTTAGCTCCTGAATTTTTAGAGGAACTCAATACTTTTGGTAGAATATACATGTATCGTTTTCGTCCAGACTATAAAATGTATGCTCGCCCAATAAATGAGTATCCTGGAAAATCAGAACAGGCTAAATCGATTATGTTGATGATTCAAAATAATTTAGACTATGCTGTAGCTCAACATCCGCATGAATTAATCACGTATGGAGGAAATGGAGCTGTTTTTCAAAATTGGATTCAATACCGCTTAACGATGAAGTATTTGTCTGAAATGACAAACGAACAAACGTTAGTCATGTATTCGGGACATCCAATGGGACTGTTTCCATCTCATCCAGAGGCGCCTCGTGTCGTGGTAACGAATGGAATGGTGATTCCTAATTATTCCAAGCCGGATGATTGGGAGAAGTTTAATGCGCTTGGAGTCTCTCAATATGGACAGATGACTGCTGGTTCGTACATGTATATCGGTCCTCAAGGTATCGTTCATGGTACGACAATTACTGTTTTGAATGCTGGAAGAAAAATAGCGAAAAATGGGGAAGACTTATCTGGTAAGCTATTTTTGACCGCTGGACTAGGCGGAATGTCCGGTGCTCAACCAAAAGCAGCATCCATCGCAGGCTGTATTTCAGTTACTGCAGAAATTAATACAAAAGCTGCTCAAACGAGACATTCACAAGGTTGGGTTGATGAATTAATTACTGATTTAGATGCACTTTGCGAAAGAGTAACAGCGGCAAAAAAGAACAAAGAAATTGTTTCCATTGCTTTCATAGGAAACATTGTAGATGTTTGGGAAAAATTTGATCAAGAAAATATTTACGTGGATTTGGGATCAGACCAAACTTCTTTACATAATCCGTGGGCAGGAGGTTACTACCCGGTTGGACTTTCTCTGGAAGAGTCGAACGAAATGATGGCTACAAATCCAGATTTATTTAAAAAGAATGTTCAACAAACATTAGTTAGACACGCTAATGCAGTAAATGCACATGCTGGAAAGGGAACTTATTTTTTTGATTATGGAAATGCATTTTTACTGGAAGCTTCCAGAGCAGGTGCAAACGTAATGGCAGCGAATGGAATCGACTTTAAATATCCTTCATACGTACAAGACATCATGGGGCCGATGTGTTTTGATTATGGTTTTGGACCTTTTCGTTGGGTATGTGCTTCTGGAGATTCAGAAGATTTGCAAAAAACTGATTTAATCGCTTGCGAAGTCCTTGAACAAATGGCAAAAACTTCTCCAGCAGAAATTCGACAGCAAATGGCCGATAATATTACATGGATTAAAGGAGCACAAGAAAACAAACTTGTTGTGGGCTCTCAAGCACGTATTCTGTATGCAGATGCTGAAGGTAGAATGCGCATTGCCGAAGCGTTTAACAAAGCAATTGCTGCCGGTGAAATTGGACCTGTAGTTTTGGGTCGAGACCATCACGATGTATCTGGCACAGACTCGCCGTTTAGAGAAACTTCTAATATTTACGATGGGTCAAAATTCACTGCTGATATGGCTATTCAAAATGTAATTGGTGACAGTTTTCGTGGAGCAACCTGGGTTTCCATCCATAATGGAGGAGGCGTAGGCTGGGGTGAAGTTATCAATGGTGGGTTCGGAATGTTGTTAGACGGAACGGACGCAGCAGATCGAAGGTTGAAAATGATGTTGCACTGGGATGTAAACAATGGGATTTCCAGACGAAGTTGGGCGAGAAATGAAGGAGCTGTTTTCGCTATCAAGCGAGCAATGAAGGCTGAACCGCTTTTAAGAGTAACGGTTCCAGAGCAAATTGACGCAGCGTATATCGATACTTTATTTGAATGATGGGTAAAAAATAATTCAACGTATAAATTAGCAAGTAATTATTTTACGATTTTAATCTCGACGCGTCGATTTGCTTGTTGTTCACGATCGTTTTTAGGGTTGGAGAAAACAGGGTGATCGCTACCGTACCCTTTTATGCTCATTCTATCTTTGTTGATACCGCTTTTTAGGAAATATTTCATGATTGTTTTGGCTCTTTTTGCAGATAATTTCTGGGTACTCAAGCTCTCTTTTCCTTCGTTGTTAACATGGCCTTGAATTTCGATTTTCACATCAGAGTTTAATATCAAAAAGTCCTTAACTCTTATTAATATAGACTCAGTTCCTGGAATTAAATCCGCTGAACCTTTAACAAATTCAATGCGGTCAATTTTCAAAACCTTTCCAATACTAACCGAACGCATGGGGATGACTAAAACTTTTGAGGAATCGGGTACTACCGTATAGTTAGTATCTGCAAAGAAGTAGCCAGGCGCATCGCACTTGATGACTAACTTTGTTTGTACTTCGTTGTCGAATATGATGTCTGACCCAGTGTATAGATTGGAAGCTCTTCGTTCTTTTACATTGATGCTAGCAATTAAAGGCACGTCTGTTTCTGAATCTCGGATTTTAATTGTGAATGTATGTGGACTATAGTTGCTCCGAGTGTCAACAATTCGATTTTTACGAACGATATCTTCTTCACCGTCTTCATCTTTAAATGTAATTCTTAATTCTAAAGAAGGGGTGTGTTTCTTAGAAGAATTGAACATGAAAAGCATTACTTGGCCTTCATTCATGTAAATTGGTTCAAGCTCTTCGATTTCATTAGTAGATTTATGAAACTTTAAATTTTGATATGCAATTTTTGCGCTCCCATCTCTCATGTCACTGATAATACTCTGACTCGTGTTTTTAAATAAAATAACTTGAAAAGATCCACTAAACATTTCGGCCTTAAAGGTTAGGTAACCCTTAGAAGGAGCAACATACCTCAAAAATAATGAGTTCTTTTCAGGGACATCGATGAATTCTGGAAAACCTATTAAGTCTTTTTCATCGCCCCAACTTCCTGTATACTGAACCGAATAATCACCTGAACTCAGGATGTCTACAGCACCAGATGCATCGGCAATGTTCTCAGAGAAGAGAACTTCTTGAGTGAAAGAATAAGAAAAATGAAAAAAGATTACTTGCAGTAATAGAAAATATTTCAATAAAGTTTTTTTTACAACTAGCATTCAGGAGCTTATTTCTTTGTTTCTACGGTTTGGTCATGAAATAAGTTTCAAATATCTATTTTTTTTAATAGTTACCGTGCTTCTCGTGAGTATTGACTCATCTGGTTGTTATTGTGATTTGCTAAAAAACGCAAGCATTTTATCAATTGCTCTTTTTCTGTGGCTGTATTTTGATTTTTCACTAAGTGACATTTCTGCAAATGTTTTCCCCAATCCTTCTGGTTCAAAGATAGGATCGTATCCAAAGCCATTAACTCCTTTTTTATCGTTGCGAATAATTCCATCAACACGACCTTCAAAGTTATGAACCCTACCTTCTATTATAAGTGTGATTATTGTTTTAAAGCAGGCAAAGCGATTTTCGGCACTCTCCATTTCTGTCAAAACAAGGTTCATGTTATCGTCATTGCTTCTTTGCGGACCAGCATATCTTGCTGAATACACGCCTGGTTTTCCATTCAAGAAATCAATTTCTAATCCTGAGTCGTCAGAGAAGCATGCTTTTCCCCACTTATTAAATGCAAACTGCGCCTTTAATAAGGCATTTCCTTCTAACGTATCAGCTGTTTCAGGTATTTCTTGATGGAAGTCGAGGTCTAGTAAAGAAATAACATTTATTTCCAAAGGAAGAACTGAGCGTATTTCTTCGATTTTACTAGGATTGGAAGAAGCGAAAATAATATCCATTATCTTTTCTTTCAAAATTAATAAATTTCAGGTAGCGCTTTACCTTACATGGATACTCTTTTTAGAAAATAGTTGGCATTAGTAAGATAACCACTTCTAGGGTGCTTGCGAATTCGTTTTTTTTAATAAACACCTATTATATATACATCCCATTTTCCCACGCCAGAGCTGTTAGGTTGTTAGTTTAGGCGTGTTTGCATTAAATCGTTTTATAATTCAGATTTTAACAGATTTTTCTCACATAAAATGCTGTTGATATTCAGTGAATTAAAATTATTTTTCAATTTAATTGAAATTAAATTGAATTATTGCTTGCTAAAACGAATAAAGGCTGTACCTTTGCACCCCGCAAACGAGTGGAATAAAGGTTGAGGCTAGGGTAACAGAGAGATGTAGTAAAGTTTGAGTATTTTAAATGAACTTAATAAAGTTTAAAAAATAAAAAATCTTTTTTCAACAATCACTTGTTTATTCAAATAAAGTCCGTATCTTTGCACCCCGAATCAAACGAGATTCTTTTAAAATACACAGTGAGTTAAATCTCATAATTGTTTTCATGTTTTACCGAAATAACGATTTCGAGTAATTGTGAGAAATGATCAAAAAAGTTCTT